>Ga0068855_100001566_pt1 | contig 28697 bp, 31 predicted proteins | sample KBSCornC52_FD_66592 | JGI IMG/M metagenome (GOLD analysis project Ga0068855, IMG submission 66592) | Corn rhizosphere microbial communities from Kellogg Biological Station, Michigan, USA - KBS Corn C5-2 | ecosystem: Host-associated > Plants > Roots > Rhizosphere > Soil ... | reverse complement strand
CGCTTTCAGAAGCATTTCGCGGCGGCTACGCTCATCGCCGCCTTCTTTAGCGGCTTCGAAGCCTGGTACTCGCACTATAAGAACAACTTCCGTTATTGGGTCCAGTGGACTCCCATCGCAATCTCCCCGGCTCTCATGCTGGCTTCCGGCGCTGCGATCGCGAACAAGCGCGCTGCTCATACCGCGCTGCCCGCGGTCTCCGCTCTCGCGATGCTGGATGGTGGTGTCGGCTTCTACTATCACGCCCGGGGTGTCCTCAAGCGCCCCGGCGGAATGAAAAAACCCGTCTACAACATTATTTATGGGCCGCCCATCTTTGCTCCGCTCCTCTTTGCCGCCAGCGGCTTCCTCGGCCTTGTCGCCAGCCTGCTTCGGCGCGAATCACGTAAACGATCATGAGAAAGCGCCTCCAACCCGGCTACTATCCCGGCTATAGCACGCTGGATCAGCAAAACTACTGGGATGCCGCCACTCGCCGCGTCGTCCTTGATCGCGTAACGAATGTCCCATCTATCCGCTTCTTCTCCCCGTCGCAGGCGAAGCTCATGGAAGCGATCTGTGATCACATCATCCCGCAGCATGATCGCGAGGAAAGCCGCCGCATACCAATCGTTCCTCAGATCGATAAGCGCCTTCACGAAGGCCACATACCCGGCTATCGTTACGATGACATGCCGCCAGACGCAGAAGCCTACCGCCTCCTTCTTGAAGCCATCGAAAAAATGGCGCTCGAAACACACAGCGTCGGCTTTCTCGAACTCGACCTGAAGCGGCAGGATGAATTACTAAAATCCATCCACGATGGGAAGCCCTCCGGTGCGGAACACATCTGGCGTCGCTTGCCCGTCCATCGCGCCTGGCAGTTACTCGTCCAGGATTGCATCGAAGCCTACTATGCCCACCCTTGGGCGTGGGATGAAATCGGCTTTGGCGGACCTGCCTATCCCCGGGCCTACACTCGTCTGGAAAACGGCGAGCCGGAGCCATGGGAAAAACCCGAAAAGCCCTATTTGTGGGATGCGCCCGAATGGGCCGTGTCAGACATCTATGAACCCGGTCCCGGCGCGGAAGATCTGGAACCCATGGGCCAGGAGGGTACGCATTGAACACCCCGATCGGGGGACCCTTCACCAACCTGGGCCGGGAGCATCTCCAGCAAACGGGCAACGGTCATCACCGCCTCGGACCAATGCAAACCATCGATATTCCGGTCCGTCGCTATGGCGAGCAGGAAGTCGATTTCGTAATCGTAGGTATCGGGGCAGGTGGCGGCGTCATGCTGCAGCGCCTGGCGCGCGCCGGCTTTAAAGTAATCGGCTTCGACGCCGGCCCATTCTGGGATAGCGAACAGGATTGGGTAAGCGATGAAGCCGGTTCTCACAAACTCTACTGGGAAGACCTTCGTATCATCGGTGGCTCAGACCCTCTGGCTCTCGGCGCCAATAACAGCGGCAGAGGAGTAGGCGGCAGCACCGTGCATTGGGCGGCTTTCGCGCCCCGCTTTCACCCTTCGGACTTTCGTATCCATACCGAAGACGGCGTTGGCGTCGATTGGCCCATAGACTACGAAGACATCCGTCCTTATTACGAACTTCTGGAGCTTGAAATCCCGGTAGCCGGTCCTTATTTTCCGTGGGGCCATCCTCATCGCTATCCTTACGGTCCGCACCCCATGGGTGGCCCCGGGAATGTACTTATAAAAGGTTGTACCGAGCTTGGAATTCGTGTCTGCGCCGGCGGCCCGGTAGCTATCCTTTCCGGCTCGCGCGAGGATCGCCCGCATTGCATCTATCGCGGATACTGCATTCAGGCCTGCAAGGTAGGCGCAAAGGCCAGTACCCTTATCACGCATGTGCCTGACGCCCTTGCTCACGGCGCTGAAATCCGTGATCGCTGCATGGTCTCCCGCATCCACATGGGTCCTGATCGCCGCGCCATAGGTGTCTCTTATTTCGATCGCGAAGGCAAGGAGCATTGCCAAAAAGCACGCGCCGTTATCGTAGCGGGGTATTCCATCGAAACTCCGCGGCTCCTTCTCAACTCCGCATGCCCCGGCTTTGAAAACGGCCTCGCCAACTCCAGCGATACCGTTGGCCGCTACCTTATGGCGCAGGCCGGCAACGTCGTCCTCGGCCGTTTCCCGGATCTCATCCGCCAATACAAAGCCCCGCCGGCCCACTGTATGACGGAAGAGTTCTACGAAACCGATGCCCGCCGTGGTTTTGCGCGCGGCTTCGCCATTCAGACCATCGGTCCCCTCCCTATCGCCTTCGCCAAACAAATGATGGCGGCTAAAGGCGCATGGGGCTGGGGCCTGCGTCGCGTCATGATGGACTACAACCATTGGTCCGGTCTCGGCCTTCTTGGCGAAATTCTTCCGTGGCCCGATAATCGCGTCACCCTCGCCGAAGAGAAAGACCGTTTCGGCATCCCCGTCGCCCGGGTCGATTTCAGCCTTCACGAGAATGATAAGAAGCTCATCAAATACGGCCGCGAAGTCGTCATGAACGTCATGCGCGCCGCTGGAGCCGAAGAAGTCGTGCAGGAGGCTCGCTACGCGCATCTGGTCGGCGCCGCCCGGATCGGCCGCGATCACCGCTCGAGCGTGGCCGATGAATTCGGCCGCACTCACGACATCGACAATCTCTTCATCTGCGACGGCAGCATCATGCCGACTCAGGGATCCGCCAATCCCGCCCTCACCATTCAGGCGTTCGCCGCACGCGCCGCCGATTACATCATCAGCCAGGGAGAAAACATCTTCCGCTCAGCCATGCGTGACAGGACCAGGCCGAAAATCCGTTATGATCTTTCCCCGCCCGCCACATGGGGTCACGGCGCGCGCCTCGATGGCCAGTTGACCCTCCGCGGATAGCAGCACTCTCGGGACTCTTTCTCACCACCCCGCCACTGGCGTTTCGAATTCCGTTCGCTCCAACGGTTCCGGCGTCTACGGCATCGCCGCGCTTCCGGCAGGTTCCTATCGTGTTGAGGTCGCGCAAAGTGGCTTCAAAACTCTCATCCGCAATAATGTAATCGTCGATGTTGGTAACGTCACCGGCCTCGATCTCACACTCGAAGTCGGCAATTCCACTCAGACCGTGGATGTTAACGCCGCCGCTCCCATTCTCAAAACCGAGCAAAGTTCTGCAGCGACGGACCTGGGAGTACGCGCATCGCGACGGGCAGCGCGCCGAGGATGACTTCCTTTCTGCGGAACAGAATGCGCGACTGGTGAGGAACGCGGAAGAATACTACCGCGCGATGTTTCGCGGCCGGGTGAATACGTGGAATCTGGGCGACCGCCACATGGCCGAAACGCTGGACCGGCTGGCCGGCACACCTGGAAGCGCGCTTCGGCCGCGCAAGGATCGTGGTGTGGGCGCACAACTCGCATCTGGGTGACGCGCGGGCGACGGACCGCGTCCGGTATGGCGAATGGAATCTGGGTCAACTGGTCCGCGAGCGGTATACGGGCACGGCCGTGTTGTTCGGGTTTACGACATATACGGGGACCGTTGCGGCGGCATCCGACTGGGGCGAGAAACACGAGACGATACGCGTCCGCCGGGCGTTGGCCGGCAGTTGGGGGGCGCTCTTGCAGAAGACCGGTATTCCGCGCCTGTTCCTTGCAGCAGTGGAAACCGAAGGTGGCGAGCGCCTCGAGCGCGCAATCGGAGTGATCTACCGGCCTGAAACCGAGCGAGCCAGCCACTATTTCCATGCGCCACTGGCGGACCAGTTCGACGCGATTTTCCACATCGACGAAACACGAGCGATCGAGGCGCTGGCGGACGCGAAGGAGGAGCAGGAGACGGCGGAGGCGCCGGAGACCTAACCATCGGGAGTATGAGCGCTGAGGAAGGCCACTCCTCGCGCAGAGCCTGCATTGGGTCGAGCCATTGCCTCTCTGCGCGCGGGCTCGCGATGAAGGCAGCGAGCCGTGCCGAACTCGATCGCCTGTTCGAGATGGAATTCTGGTTCTTCCTCGCGTTCCAGGTCGACATGGTTGCGGTGGAAAGGTGACCGGAGCCGCGGCGGCAGGGGCTGGATCCAGTGGCGCGGGGGCAAGGGTTAACCCTCGGCCAGGCGCACCACGTGGGAGATAGCCGACGAAAGGCGCTCCCAGCTCTCGCTTTCCTTTTTGAGCTGGGCGCGACCGACGCGGGTGAGCGAATAGAATTTCGCCCGACGGTTGTTTTCGGTGCCTACCATTCGGATTTGATCCAGCCGCTGTGTTCCAGCTTGTGGAGCGCCGGATAGAGTGAGCCATCGCTGACCTGGAGGATCTCGCCGGAAAGCGCCCGAAGGCGCTGGCTGACGGCCCAGCCGTGGAGGGGTTCGAGGGCGAGGATTTTGAGAAGGAGGAGGTCGAGTGTCCCCTGTACCAGGTCCGCGGGCTTGCTCATATCGGATACCGGGAGTCCGGCCTGGATATGATGCGAATGATCCGGCATGTCCTCGACTACCTCGTCCGATATTCACTCGATTCTGAAAGAACAGCGCCTGTTTGCGCCGCCGAGCGATTTCAGCTCCCGGGCGCATATCAAGAGCCTCGACGACTATCGCCGCCTTTATGCAGAGGCCGATCGCGACCCGGAGACGTTCTGGGGCAACATCGCTCGTGAGTTGCACTGGTTCGAGCCGTGGTCAAAGGTTCTCGAATGGGATGCGCCGTGGGCGAAATGGTTTGTGGGCGGGCGGATGAATCTGTCCTGGAACTGCCTCGATTGCCATCTGACGACCTGGCGCAAGAACAAAGCCGCCCTCATCTGGGAAGGCGAGCCGGGCGAGATCCGGACGCTGACCTACCAGCAACTGCACTCCGAAGTTTCGCGGTTCGCGAATGTGCTGAAAGCCCAGGGCGTGAAAAAGGGCGACCGGGTGGCGATCTACATGGGCATGAGCCCGGAACTCGCGATCGCGCTGCTGGCCTGCGCGCGCATCGGCGCGCCGCACACGGTCGTTTTCGGAGGGTTTTCCTCGCAGGCCCTGGTGGACCGCATCACCGACGCGGAAGCGGTGTGCGTGCTGACGCAGGATGGATCTTACCGGCGCGGCGCGGAAGTGAAGCTCAAGCCGGCGGTGGACGAAGCGCTGAAGCAATGCCCGACGGTGAAAAGCGTGATTGTCTATCAGCGGACCGGAACGCAGCAGCACATGGAGGCGGGACGCGACCATTGGTGGCATGAACTCATGGCGAACGCGTCCGACGAATGCCCGGCCGAGTCGCTCGATTCGGAGCATCCTTTATATCTGCTCTATACGTCCGGCACGACGGGGAAGCCGAAAGGAATTCTGCACACCACCGGCGGTTACGCGGTAGGGATGTACGCGACCACCAAGTGGGTTTTCGATCTGCGGGATGAGGATATTTACTGGTGCTCGGCGGATATCGGGTGGGTGACGGGGCACAGCTACATCGTCTACGGACCCCTGCAGAATGGCGCAACGGTGGTGATGTATGAAGGCGGCCCGACGCATCCTCAGCCGGATCGCTTTTGGGAAATCATCGACCGGCACAAAGTAACGATCTTCTACACGGCCCCGACGGCGATCCGGGCTTTCATGCGGCTGGGCGAGCGCTGGCCCGCGCGCCATTCGATGAAGACGCTGCGCCTGCTGGGAAGCGTGGGAGAACCCATCAATCCCGAAGCATGGATGTGGTACCGGTCGCATATCGGGCGTGACCGCTGCCCAATTGTGGATACGTGGTGGCAGACGGAAACCGGCGGCATCATGATCAGCCCGCTTCCGGGCGCCACGCCCACCAAGCCAGGCTCCTGCACGCTGCCGCTGCCGGGTATCAAAGCAAACGTCGTCACTCGCGAGGGGACGCCGGTTCCCCCGGGATCAGGCGGATATCTGGTCATTGAGAAACCGTGGCCCTCCATGCTGCGGAATATCTGGGGAGACCCCGAGCGGTTCAAACAGCAATACTGGTCGCAGATTCCGGGTGCGTATTTCACGGGCGACGGGGCGCGGCGCGATGAGGACGGCTACTTCTGGGTGATGGGCCGGGTGGACGACGTCATCAATGTCTCCGGCCACCGGTTGAGCACGATGGAAGTGGAATCCGCTCTGGTGTCGCATGCGCGTGTGGCGGAAGCGGCGGTGGTGGGGAGGCCCGACGAAATCAAAGGCCAGGCGATTACGGCTTTCGTGACCCTGCAAATGGGTAATGAGCCTTCCGATGCGCTCAAAGAAGAACTGCGCGCCTGGGTTGGAAAAGAGATCGGATCGCTGGCCAAGCCGGACGATATTCGGTTTACAGACGCGCTGCCGAAGACGCGCAGCGGGAAGATCATGCGCCGGCTGTTGCGTGAGCTTGCCGCAGGCGGCGAAGTGAAAGGCGACGTGACGACGCTCGAAGACCTCAGCGTGCTTGCAAAGCTGCGGCAGGACGAAGAATAGCCCGATTCGGCGCAGACGGATTCATGCCGAAATTCTGATAGTCTGGCTTACCGTGGCGCGCTTTGTCAGTGCTGCGATGTGCAGGAGCGTTCCGGCGATCCTGGTCGCACTGGGGGCAACGGCCCAGACGCCTCCGGGTTCGGGAGCCGATCGATTTGGCGTCGCCGGCATTAAACCGAACACGGGCGCCGACCGCACGGTGTTTATTGGGGCGCCGTCGCCCGGTACTTTACGCGCTGAGAACGTTTGGCTGCGTTTCCTGATACAGGTTACCTGGGGCGTACCGAGCTTTGAGGTCGTGGGCGGTCCCGGATGGACCGCATCCGAGCGATACGACATCAATGCCAAATCCGAAAGGAAACTGAATTTCGGGCAGATGAAGCCAATGCTGAAGGCGCTCCTCGAAGATCGGTTTGGGCTCAAGCTTCACACCGAGACACGAGAAATGCCGGTGTATGCATTGGTGACTACCGAAACGTGAAGCTGCAGGAAACGAAAGCAGGAAGCTGCATGGCGCCTCACCCCAATTCGCCGGATTCGCCAGGACCGCTCCCCGTTTGCGGAGCTATGGGGATGAGTTCGCACAGTGTCGGGGGCGTTGGGATATCGATGGCGCAGCTTGCATCGACACTCTCCAATGTCTTGCAGCGGGCGGTGCTCGATGAGACCGGATTGACGGGTACTTTCGATGTACACATGGAATGGACTGCCGACCAGAGCACGCCCGGTTTGTACGCGCCCGGTTTGGAACCGCCGCCGGCGCCCGTTTCCGACGGTGGCGGTTCCATTTTCACCGTGATTCGGGAAAAACTGGGACTATCGCTCGAAGCGAATAAGGGTCCTGTAACAGTCCTGGTGATTGATGGGGCAGAGCGGCCGTCGGCAAACTGATCGCCCGTCGCCATGCTCTACCTGGCTGCCGTGCTATTTGCGCAGGTATGGGCCAGCGCCAGATCATCAGCAGCGTGGCGTGCGGACTCGGGCTCGCTGTCCTGCTGCTCAGTACGCGTCACGCGAGGGGCCTCGATTCCTCTCCCCACACGGTAACGTTTGTTGCGGCAGATAAAGATGTCAGCCTGGAGGTGCTCGACTGGGGCGGCCCGCCAGGCGCACGAGCCCTGGTCTTTTTATCGGGGCTTGGCGACACCGCGCACGTGTTCGACAAATTTGCGCCCAGGTTGTCTGACAGCTATCACGTACTCGGTATCACGAGACGCGGATTCGGAAAATCCATCGCGCCAGCGGTGGTTGGCCCCGTAGCGTACTCGGCAGACCGGCTGGGCGACGACGTCATCGCGGTGATCGACCATCTCAGACTGCAGCGCCCCATTCTCGTGGGACATTCCATTGCCGGGGAAGAGTTGAGTTCCATAGGCTCGCGGCATCCCGAGAAGATTGCCGGTCTCGTGTATCTCGACGCAGGTTATGGGTATGCTTTCTACGACGCTTCGCGTGGAGACCTGTATCTGGATCTGTTTGAAACTCGAAGAAAGCTCGAATCCATGCAGCCGGGCAAGGGCCCAAATGATACCCGGCCAGTGATTCGCGACTTGCTCGAGACGACGCTGCCAAAGCTGGAGAAAGACCTGAAGGCTGGGGATATGTTTCTCGGGTCGCTGCCCGCAAAGATGCTCTCGGGTTCCTCGACCAGAATGCCCGCAGTCTCTCAAGCAGTTGTCGCCGGCGAGCAGAAGTTCACCGGGATCAAGTCGCCGGCGCTCGCCATCTTTGCGATTCCGCACGACATGGGATTTGGGCGCGACTCCGCCGCACAAGCAAGGTTCGATAAAGAGGACGAAGCAAGCAGCGGTCCGCAAGCAAAGGCATTTGCTTCGGGCGTACCCCAGGCAAAGGTGGTTCTGCTGCCGCATGCAAATCACTACGTCTTCCGCTCGAATGAGGCGGACGTGCTGCGGGAAATCAGAGCGTTCGTGAAAAGCTTGTCATGAGATTTCGCTTTAATAAGTTCAGGCGGCGGTGTGACGACACCAGGACCTCAGCGTGCTCGCGAAGCTGCGGCAGGGCCAAGAATTGCCGTTTTTTCCGGCTCCGCCGCTTCGGCGATCGCCATCGCGGCCCACCCGGTGGCGGCCATGGAGATCCACTGATCATGATTATGCGGAAATCCGCTCTGGAAATATGGCTGGAATTTCGGCGAGCGGCTGCGCACGTGCCATGAGCCGTCTTCCTGCTGGGTGGCGAGCAAATAACGAACACTCCGCTGGATAACGGTATCTGAGGGGTGAAACGCTCCGGATTCGATGAGCGCGTGGATGGCCTGGCCGCTGGCGTAGGCATCGCTTTTTAGGTACGAAGTCTGGGCCCAGCCGCCATCGGCCTGCTGTTTCGCGGCGAGCGCCCTTGCGAGCGCAGCCGCGCCGGAATCGGCGGCCCATTTCAGGCCCAGCACCTGCATGACTGCATCCTCATTGGTGACGGGCTTCGCATGCAGGAGCCACTGGTGCGCGCGTTCCGCACCGGCAGCGAGATCGGCGCGCCGGCCTGGCCAGGCCAGTTCCCGCAGCACGCGCATGCCGAGCGCCGTCCGCGTGACATCGCTGTCTTCCATCGGCGATCGCGCGAGAAATCCCGGATGCCAACTGCCATTCGGAAGCTGCTGCGAGAGCATATTGATCACCATGGCGTCGCTCACGCCGTCCGGTTTGTAGCCTGCTGTGATGAGGTGCAAAGCGGAATAGATCTCCTCATCGAGTCCTCCCGGCGGATCTTCCCGCAACAACAGCGCATCCGACATGGATTGCCATCGCCCTTTGGCTGCGGCGAGGAGTTCGGTTGCAGCCTTATCTTCGACGGTGATGCCGTGCGCTTTTGCGACTCCGAGCGCCGTACCAGCGATGCTCTGGGCATGACAGGCGATGCATCCGCCCGTGCCCACGAAATTTATGCTGACGCGGCTCAAAAGTCCAAGGCTCTGTTTTACGGCTTCCGACGGATTCCGCCCGTGGGCGGATACGGCTTCAACGGGAACCGGTTCGATTTGCGGCAACTGCGAAAGGCTTTGAGGAACTGCGAATTTCACGGCCCATGTGCTGACATCGCCACCATCTGACATTTTGAGCTTAGGATCGGCGCCGGCGGCGAGAAGCATACGGACGATTTCGGGACTCTGATAATCGCTGGTGACTGCGTAATGCAAGGGCGTCATGCCGCGCACGTCCGTGACGTTAACCTTTGCGCCCGCCTTGAGGAGCATTTCGACCAGCTCCGGTGGGCCGTACGTCGCAGCGAGCATCAGCGGCGTGAACAGGCCGAGTTGAATAACGCCGTTTTTCACTTTGAGCGGGGGCAGACCGTCCGGTCCGGCGGAAACCGCGTTTACGTTTGCGCCTTTTGCTAGCAGAGCCTTGACGGATGCGAGATCGCCGACGCCCGCCGCGTCCATCAGCGAAGTGGCGCCAGCCGGATCGCGCGATTCCATGTCGAGCCCCTTCTCAAGCGCGAGTTGCACGGCGTGCGGATTCATCGCGAGGGAGGCGGCATTGAGGAAATTGATTCCATCTTCGGACTTCGCCTTCGGATCCGCGCCGTGCGCCAGAAGCAGGTCCACAACCCGGTCCGAACCGGGGCTGAACGCGGCCACGATCAGAGCAGTACGGCCGTCCTTCGCCTTTATGTTTACGTTTGCTTTGTGGTCGAGCAACAGCTTGACTTTTTCGGGCTGCGACACGCTCCACATCAGCGCAGTGGCTCCGAACGCGTTCACGGCATCTACATCGGCGCCGCCCTTGAGCAGAATCTTCATGGACTGGAGACTACCGTAAGCAGCGGCGTACATCAGCGGAGTGGTATCGCGCGGGCCGCGGACATTAATGTTTTCCCGGTGCGCGGCGAAAGTCTTTAGCGCAGAGGTACTGTTATCCCGGATGGCCGAAAAGACGTCTTTGACAGGAGGCGTCTGGCCGAAAGCGCAACACACGAAGACCAAAGAACCGGTCAACGCACGGATCCCCATTATTACCCTCCTGGGTTTCCAGTGAGTGTAACCGTCGCGTCGGTTCAGCGCAATGGCTATTTAAATAAAGATAAGGCGACATTCCAGATGCGTCAGGCGACCAGGCGCGGGAAGCGGGATTCGATGGCGCGCATGCGCGCAGAGAGCGTTGTGCGTTTGAGCCTGAGTAGCTCCGCGGCCGCGGTTTTGTTCCCGCGCGTGCGGGTCAGCGCCTGGGTGAGCAGAGCGTGTTCGAATTCCTCGACGGCCTTCTGATAATCGAGACCTCCGGCCGGGAGATCGAGATGGAGGGACTGGTCGCCACCGGGGCAGGTGGCGACGGCGGCGCGCTGGAAGACCAGATCGGAGGCGGTGATGGAGCGAGCGCCACCGGAACGAATGATGGCGGATTCAATGGTGTTTTCAAGCTCGCGAACGTTTCCGGGCCAGTTGTGCGATTCCAGTCTGCGAAGGGCGGCGACCTCGATCGTTTTGGGAGCGATGCCTTCGGCGCGGCAGATCTTGTTCACGAAATGGCGGGCGAGCGTCTCGATATCCTCCGGGCGTTCGCGCAGGGGCGAGATGTGAATGGAAAACACGTTCAGCCGGTAATAAAGGTCCTGGCGAAAGAGGCCCTGGCGGACGCGTTCGGCGAGATCGAGATTGCTTGCGGCGATGATGCGGACGTCGAGGCGGACTTTGGTGTTTCCGCCCAGGCGCTCGATTTCACGTTCCTGGATGACGCGAAGCAGCTTGGCCTGAATGGCGAGCGGCATATCGCCGATTTCGTCTAGGAATATCGTGCCGCGATTGGCGGCTTCGAACTTTCCGGCGCGGGCCTGGACGGCGCCGGTGAAAGCCCCTTTCGAATGGCCGAAGAGTTCGGCCTCGAGGAGCGAATCCGGGATAGCGGCGCAATTTACAGCGACAAACGGGGCGTTTTTGCGTGAACCCGATTCATGAATTTCGCGGGCCACGACTTCTTTTCCGGTTCCGGTTTCACCTTCTATAAGAACGTTGCAGCGGCGGAAGGCCACCGAATCGATGCTCGCGAGAAGCCCGGCGAACGCGGAACCGGCGCCGATAAGCCGGCGGCCAGGCCTGTGTTCACCCGCGGCTTCGGCGGAGCACTCGGCGAGCGCACGGGAAAGTTCCTCAGCGGTGGCGTGCACCTGGGCGGCGCCGGCCCGGATCCAGCGGACCGCGGAAGCGGCGCCGGCTCCGGCTTCGAAGATCCAGACGGGCGGCAGGTCGGCTGAGTGCTCGAGCAGATCGTCCGCGGCGTCGCGGTTTACCCCCGCACAAGCTGCGGAATCGGCGATTTGAATAATGATGGCGCGGAATTCCGAGCTGCCGGCGGCGGCGAGAGCCTCATCAGCGCCGGCGGCCACGACGAACGGGTTAAAGCCGGCGATGCCGTTGAGCGGAGGGGCGCTGCTGAGCCAGAGATAACTCATGATCTGCAAATGAATCGGCACGGTGAACGAAAACTTTAGTGTTTTTTTTAAGAATTTTTCTCAATTCCCTTTCAACGGCCTAAACTTTCCGCGAACAGAGCCGATATATGGAAGTAAGCGGAGCTATCTGCGCTTCGTGATGCCCGAAAGGATGATCTTTTGATAGACCAGGACCTGCTCAAACGAAGCGTGGTTGACGCAACCAGCGAAGTGTTCACCATGATGCTCGATATGTCGGTGGAGAACACGGGGGATGCGTCCGAAGCCGCGCCGACGGAAGCCGGACTCGTGTCGATCGTCGGAATTACCGGCGATTGGGCCGGCTCGGGGCTATTCTGCTGCTCGCCTGCTTTCGCGAGCGTAATCTGCTCGAAAATGCTCGGCTCCGCGGTGGATCCCGACAGTTCGGCGATTGGCGAAGAGGTACTCGACGTGGTCGCGGAAGTCACAAACATGGTGGTCGGGAACATCAAAAATTCTCTCGAATCGGCAGTAGGACCACTTGCGATCAGCGTGCCGACAGTGATTCACGGGAGGAATTTCCATTTCCGGAATCTGGCGGGATTAAGCAAATCGGCTACGGTGTTCCGGGCCGAGGGCGAAAGATTCGAAGTCCGCGTGTCTCTGGCTCCGGCGCAGCAGGCGGCGGCCCGGGCACGCATCCCGGTGTTCGGTCTGGCTCACGTGTAGGCGAGCCGTGCTGAGACTTTTCGTGAGCATGGGCACCATCTCAGTGCCTGATGCAGAAATCATCCGTGGCCGGTGGTCAGCCGAGCGCTGCCGGTCCTCCTGCCGACTCCGGCTCGCGGGCTGCGGAAACACCTTTGAACCTGAAGCGAATGGTGAGTGGAATCGCCGGACGCCTTTACTCGCGCCTGCCCCGCGGATGCGGAATCGAAATGGCCGATCTGGTTCAGGCCGGGAACGTGGGGCTGCTCAAGGCAGAGCGAAGTTACGAGCCGGCGTCGGGGATCCCGCTGGCGGGTTATGCAAAGTTCCGGATTCGGGGCGAGATGCTGGACATGATCCGGCGACACGCTTCGCGGAAATTCGTGCTGGCGTGCGACCGCGACAACGTGGACGACGGGGAGCAGACGGAATGGCTGGCGTGCGTGCCGGCTCCCGCGGAGGGTTCGCCTCATTCATCGGCGCTGCGGCAACAACGAAGCGCGATTTTACGGGAGGAGATCCGGCGGCTGCCGGATCGATACCGGAGGGTGGTTTCGATGCGTTATTCGGGCGAGCTGACCCTGCGGGAAATTGGCGCGGAACTACAGGTGAACGAAAGCCGCGCGTCGCAGATCCACAGACTCGCGTTGATTCGTCTGCGACAGGCGCTTTTCAGCCGTGGAGTGCGAATGATGTCGCAGGTGCTGTAAGGAATTAAGGAGCTGACGGCAATGAGACTCCAGCTTGATTCAAGTCAAATTTCAACTGCAGACAACCGGGCGAATGTAGACAGCCGGGCAATAGTAGATAACCGGGCCGCCGAGGCGGTCACGAAAAGCGGGGACGCAGCACACGGAGCTTCTGCGCGCGGCGCCGGGGCGGGCGACAGCATCTCGCTTTCCGGAGCTTCGAATGCGCTGAACCAGTTCACGGCGCACCGCTCCGCCCGTATTCAGCAACTTACTGCGGCCGTTCAAAACGGTTCGTATCACGTGTCGAGTTCCGCGCTGAGCAGCGCGATCGTGCGAAACGGGCTGGCCTGATCATGTCCGGCCTGATGAGTTCGCTGCGAACGGCGAACAGCGCGTTACAAGCGTTTTCGACTGCGCTCGGGGTGGAATCGACGAACGTTTCAAATTCGGCGACACCCGGTTTCGCGGCCTTGCGAGCCACGATTCAACCGATCGGCAACGGCGGGCTTTCAGGGGGCACCGATTCGGTAACGATCAGCTCGACGGGCAATGCGCGCGCGGACGCCCTGGTGCAGGCGGCGTCATCGCAGGCCGGCTGGAGCAGTTCCCAGATGGCGCAACTCACGCCACTCAACTCGACCTTCGACATTACCGGCTCTTCGGGAGTTCTCGCCGCATTTCAGCAATTCAGCTCGGCATACGCCAACGTGGCGGCGAATCCAACCAGTCAGCCGCTGCGCACGATCGCGCTGCAGGCGGCGAATTCGGTGGCGACGGCGTTTCGAGGCGCGGCGTCATCACTCGGCTCGGCGCAGGCGCAGGCGAACGCGGATGTAAAGAGTACGGTTTCTCAGATCAATAATCTCGCGAGCCAGATCCAGCAGATCAACGTGGGCACGACCTCACCGGGCAGCGAAAACGGCGCTTCCGAGACGCAGATCCGCAACGCGCTCGACCAGCTTTCCTCGCTCGTGGATATAACGGTGCAGCGGAACTCGAACGGCACGGTGAACGTTCTGGCCGGCGGGCAGATTCCGCTGGTGTCCGGGGTTCAGAGCTTTCCGCTCTCGTTGAGCACGTCGGCATCGGGGAATCAGGTGACTGCGCCGGGATGGACTGGATCGACGGCTGCCTTTGGCGGTCAGCTCGGCTCGCTTTTGCAGGTAACGAACTCAACGATTCCCTCAATCCTTGGATCGTCCAGCCAACAGGGATCGCTGAACACGCTGGCGCAGAGTTTCGCGGATTCGGTGAATACGCTTTTCACTTCCGGACAGAACCCGGATGGAACTCCCGGAACGGCGATTTTCACGTACGACCCGTCCAACGGGGGTGCGAACGTGGCGGGCAGCCTGGCAGTGGATCCGTCGGTCACGTCAAATCAACTGACTCTGGGAACCGCGACGCAATCGAACGGCGTGGCCAATGCGCTGGCGCAACTGGCGGGGACGACCGATCCGACGCAGAAGATCAGCGGCCTTTCGCCGCAGGATTATTTCGCGCAGATCGCGGCCGGCATCGGCCAGCAGATCTCCACGGCTACCAGCCAGGCGAGCGTGGACCAGACCAATCTCACGTCCGCACAAACCGCGCGGCAGCAGCAAAGCGGCGTTTCACTCGATACCGAAGCGATCAACATTACGGCGGATCAGCGGGCCTATGAGGCCTCCGCGCAACTGGTTTCAATTATCAACCAGCTCACCGAAGAGGAGGTTCAGATTCTGAAATGATCGTCAGCGCAGCGGGAATCGGAGCGCAGTGGTTCCTGAATGGAATGGGGAATCTGCAAAATCAGATCCTGAAGACCACGAATGCGTTGTCTTCGGGGTACCAGGTTAACAGTGCGGCGGACGCTCCCGGCCAGACCACCGCACTGGTGGATCTGGGATCGCAACTGGGAACGCTCCAGACTTATCAGAGCAACCTGGGGATAGTACAGAGCGATGCGCAGATGGCGGACCAGACGCTGGGATCAGCAATCAGCCTGGTACAGAATGCGCGAAGCATAGCTGCGCAGGCTCAGAGCATTAGCGTTACGCCCCAGCAAATGCAGACGATGGCGTCCCAGGTCCAGGGCATCCAGCAGCAGATGGTCCTGCTGGCAAACACAAACGTTACGGGGCATTATATTTTCGGCGGAGATCAAAACGCCGCGCCGTATCAATATGACGCCGCTTCGACCACCAACGGCGTGGATCAACTGACGACGCAAACCGCCACTTATACGTTCATGAATCCGAGCGGGCAGGCGGTGTATCAGCCTGTGACCGCCACGCAAATCTTCGACGACCAGGATTCCACGGGAACGCCCACCGCCAACAACGTTTTCGTCGCGCTGCAGTCTTTGACCACAGCGTTGCAGAATAACGATGCGACCGGCGTTTCGAATGCGCTGAGCTCGCTGCAGACGGCCTCCGACTGGCTCGGTCAGCAGCAGAGCTATTACGGTACGGCCGAACAGAGGATCAGCAGCGAACAAAGCGCGGCTGCGAGCCAGATCACGACTGTTCGGACGGGCATCAGCAACATTCGGGACACCGATATGGTGAAAGCCGCGACGGATCTGACGCAGGAAATCGCGGCGCAATCCGCCGCCTACCAGGCGCAGTCCGCGCTTCCGCAGAAAAGCCTTTTCGACTATCTGGGTTAAACAGCAGTGAACAGACAGCTTAGCCAGCAGGAAATCGATTCGGTCTTCCAGGATGTTCGTGGAAACCAGGCGGAGCGCGCCTCCGCCCGCCGGGCGATCGCTTTCGATTTCCGCCGACCGGACCGCATTGCGAAATCGCAGCTCCGGGCAATCCATCAGCTTCATGACAACTTCGTCCGGAACCTGGTGTCGAGCCTTTCCGCTTATCTCCGGTCGTATCTGATCGTCAATCTGGTGAGCGTGGAACAGCTCTCTTACTCGGAGTTTCTCGAGTGTCTGCCTTCTCCCACGTGCATCGCTTCTCTGGGGCTGAAGCCGTACGATGCGAACGCAGTGCTCGAACTGAATTCCTCGCTGATTTTTCCGATTCTCGAGATTCTGCTGGGCGGGGACGGCAAACTTCAGTTCAACGCGCAGCGCGAGATCACGGAAATCGAGCAGGTGCTGCTCGACGGTCTGTTCCGGCTGATTCTGCGGGATTTGAAAGAGGCGTGGAAGTTCGTCACGAATATCGATTTCACGATCGACAAGATCGAAACCGAACCGCAGTTTCTTCAGATCCTCGCGCCGACGGAAGCCGTAGTGGCGGTGGCGATCGAAATCCGACTCGGCGAATCCATGGGCATGATGAACATCGCGATGCCCTCGATCATCATCAAGATGATGCGGCAGAAGTTCGACCAGCAATGGTCGCTGCGCAAGAGCGAATCAACGGATGAGGAGCAGTCGCGGATGCTGAGTCTGATCCGCGGCTCGAACCTCGATTCCGAAGTGCTGCTCAGCGGGCCGGAGATGCTTTTGAAGGATTTGATCAATCTGGAAACGGGCGACGTGGTGAGTTTCGATCGCGCGGCGGCTCAGCCCCTCGATATGAGGCTGAACGGCGACCGGCGGTACGTGGGCGAACTGGTGAGAGTGGGGCCGCGCGCCGGATTTCGGATTCTGGATCTGGTTCGGGAGGAAGCCCGATGAGGAGAACGACATGACGCGTGAGGTGATCGCTTCGCCTCTGCTGGGTGAAATCGAGACCGGCTCGGAATGCGAGATGTCTTTCCCGTTCGGGATCCCGGGTTTCGAAGAGATGCGGCGGGTGGTGCCGGTGGAGATTCCGGCGCAGAGGCCGCTGATTTATCTGCTGGATGCGGCGCACCCGGAGACCTGTTTCCTCGCGCTTCCGGTATTCGTAATCGACCCACGTTTCAAACTCACGATGACAGAGGATGAATGCGCGGCGATCGGATTACCGGAATCGCCGGAACTTCCGTGCGAACCGAAAATCGGCGAAGACGTGCTGTGTCTTGCGCTGCTGGTTCCTTCCGAGCGCACCGTGCAGGCGAATCTGGGTTGCCCGGTGGTGGTGAATCTGCGTAATCTGCGGGGCATTCAATGCGCGCCGCCGGACGGATATTCCAATTGTTTAAAGCTGTCGCCTGAGGGCGTCTGGGAGCCGGTATGTTAGTGGTTCGGAGGCGGGCGGGCGAGGGCATTGTGGTTGCGGGCGAAATCGCGATCGAGGTGATCGAGATTTCGCGCACCCGCGTGAAGCTGGGGATCAGCGCGCCACGCGAGGTTCCGGTATTGCGCAGGGAAACAGTAACGCTGCGGGAGGAGAACCGGCAGGCTGCAGCGCTGGTTTCCGAGCGGGGTCAGGCCGGCATTGAACAGGTGTTGCGAGCGCTGCGTTTGGGAATGAATAACGGCTAAAAGTCTCGGCCACCGCGCCGATACGAATTACAGATGGCAATTGCGGGAATCGCACCGGGTGCGAGGACCCGCGGGCCCGGCAGGATGACGGGTTGTCAATCGAACAGGAACGCAAAGAATGTCGTTATCTATTCAAACGAATATCGCCTCTCTGAATGCGGAAAATTACATCCGCGTCAACTCGCAATTTCAGAATCAGACAATCAACCGGCTGTCGTCCGGCTACCGCATCAACTCCTCGGCTGACGATGCAGCGGGTCTCGCCGTCGCCAACCAGTTGCAGGGTACGGTTACCGAACTGACGCAGGGCGTGCAGAACGCTAATAACAGCGTTTCGCAGCTGCAGGTTATCGACGGCGGTTTGAGCAACATCACGCAGATCCTCAATCGTCTGCAGACGCTCGCGACGGAATCCGCATCCAACACATTCACGGGCGACCGCAACACTCTGAACGCGGAATATCAGTCGGACCTCGCCGAAATCAATCGCCAGGCGGCCAACATCGGCCTGAACACTGGCGGCAAGTACAACGCGCAACTGAGCGTGTACACGGGCGGAGGCAACAACCAAAGCAATTCTCAGCTTTCGATCAATCTAAGCGGTACGAACAATGCAGTGGACACGACGGCGCTCGGCCTCGCGAGCACGAGCGTGACCGCCGGCGGCACCGAACTTGCCGGCCCGGCGCGCCTGGACAATACCGCGAACACATTCCTCGCCGGCGGCACCTCGCAGCAGTTAACGGGATTTGTGAATATCGGCAGCGGCGCTGTCGCGTTCACTGCTCAGGTGGACGGCGGCACGAACGGGCTCTCCGGCCAGGGCGTGGTTGACAGCCTGAACAAGCAGCTGCAGCAATACGGAATCAGCGCAACAATCGCGACGGACGGATCCCTGCAGCTTTCGGGAGCCACGGCGTTTACCGTTGAAGCGCAGGCAGTAACCGGTGGCTCCGGTACGGCGTTTGCCACGTCGGGCACTCCGGTGGTCAACACTGCCAACTACAATGCGACGAGCACGACGTTTGCGGGGTTCACCGGCAGCGACACGGAAAGCTTCACGATCCAGAACGGCTCGAAAGCCGTCAATATCAACCTGACGGCGACAAACGCGCCCGACATCGCGACCGCAGTCCAGAATATAAACACCTCGCTCTCGGGAACCGGCGTGTTCGCAGTCCAAAGCGCCGATGGAACAGCGATCTCGTTCCAGAGCTCCAGCGCTTTCAGCATCAACGAAACCGCGGGGGCCAGCGGAACCGGCACCGTGTTTGGCACCACCCCCGGCGCCGTTACTGTAAACGGGCCCACAGCGTCGGCTTCTTCCACGGGCAATGCGCTTTCAGCGCTGAGCGCGCTGCAAAACGCGTTTTCGAATCTCGGACTGGTTCAGGGCGTCGTCGGCGCCGGTGAAAACAAGTTGAACTTCGCCGTCAACCTGTCGCAGTCGCAGATCACGAACTACTCGGCTGAAGAGTCGGGCATCCGCGATGCGGATGTGGCGGCGGAAGCGGCCAACCTGACCAAGGCGCAGGTGTTGCAGCAGGCTTCCATCGCAGCGCTGGCGCAGGCAAATTCGGCGCCTCAGGCGGTGCTGTCGCTGCTGAAAGGCTAATCGGTAGTAAATCAGGGCCGGATGCCGGAGGCGTGAGTATGGCGCCTCCGGTATCGGCCTGGAGTTGATGAATTATGTCGTCGGTTTCGAACATACCTTCAAACCTTTTCACCGGCACGAGCGGCTTCGCCTCGACTCTCTCGCAAGTACTGACGAGAGCTCAGGCGATTGCAGCCCTGCCGGTACAATCTATGCGGGCGACACTGACGGATCTGAACGACCGACAAAACGCGCTGCAGGGTGTCGACTCCGTTTTCACAGCTCTGCAATCATCGGTTGGGTATCTGCAGTCCACGATCACCTCCGGGCTGCTGAGTTCTTCAGTTTCCGACAACACCGTCAGCGTAAATGTCGCATCGACGGCAACGCCAGCGAATTATTCGATCCTGGTCAACAGCACAGGCTCAAACTCGCGTGCGCTGTCGACCGCCGGATCGACGCCAATAAGCGATCCTTCGACCGGCGGGATTTCGGGCTCGAATCTATATACGCTGAATATCAATGGAACAGAGACGAGCATCAATGCCGCGGATAGCTCTCTGAATTCCCTGGTGAGCGCGATCAACCAGACGGCCGGTTCGCAGGTGCAGGCGACGGTTGTGAACGTGGGATCTCCCGCTTCACCGGATTACCGCCTTTCACTTCAATCCTCAGTTCTGGCGCCGGATACGATCGACCTGACGGACGATTCCGGCAACGATCTGATCGCGAATTCCACGCAGGGCGACTACGCGAGCTACTCGATCGATGGCAGCGACTCGGTGACGAGCACGACAAGAAACATCACGATCGCACCCGGCGTGACGGCGACTCTCAAGAACCAGAGCACCACAGCGCAGGCCGCCAACATTTCCGTTTTTCAGAGTGCGACAACACTGGCAAACGCCTTCAGCACGTTTGCTCAGGCGTATAATAACGCGGCGAATACGCTCGCCCAGCATCACGGCCAGAACGGAGGGGTGCTGGAAGGCGACAGCCTGATCACTTCCTTGGGGAACATTCTGCAGCAGATTGGGAATTACTCGGCAGGCACGCCCAGTACGGCGCTCGCGAATTATGGCATCACGCTCGACCAGAACGGGCAGCTATCGGTGGATACGGGCGCATTCACGGCAGCGGCCAACTCGAACTTTTCCGGGCTCATGAATGTGCTGGGCGGAGCGACTACCGGTGGATTCCTGAAGTCGGCGACAAATCTGCTGAAAGGCGCAGAGGATCCAACCGCGGGTTCCGTGAAGCAGGCGGAAAACGGCCTTACAAATCAGATTACCGTCCAGAACCAGAAGATCAACGACGCGACGGCGCATCTGGCGATTGTGCAGCAGACTTTGCAACAACAGATTTCCAGCGCCGACGCAACCATCTCAGCGCTCGAGAGCCAGGTCTCGTATGTAAGCGGCCTGTTTGCGTCGATGCTCGGCAATGGCTCGAACAGCAGCAGCAACAGTGGATCGACAAGTGTCCAACATACCCCCACACAGCTCTGAGCAACCGGAGCGGCTTCGGGTCCTGCGGACCGCGATCCGCGGCGGGGACTGGGAACTGGCCCGGGCCTCGGCGGAAGAAATGGCGGCCGAACGATTGCCGGCCACGGCCGAAGGACTGAAGGCGCGCGCAGACGCTCTGGCGGAGTTGCTGAATGCGGCTCGGGCGGGGCGCGCCCACCTGGTGGATTCGCTTGCCCACGTGAGCGCCGCACGACGATTCCAGGGCTCGGCCGGCATTTAGAACGAGCGCCAGGCCACCGAGCGCCAAAATTTCGTCGATTCGACGGAATTCTGACTCCTGGGCCGCGGCGCGGCGAATGAAATCAGCAGGATGCAGCGGCACGCCGTTTGCGTCACTGAAGGCATGTCGCTGAACCGCATCGGCGAGCAGACCGGAGATGTCCTCACCTGGCTTGCGCGCAAGGAAGAGGCTATCGCCTCCAATCTGGCGAATGCCGACACGCCTGGGTACAAAACCCGGGACGTGGAGAATCCAGGAGATTTTTCGTCCGTTTTCGCGACTAGTCTGAGTGCGCAGGAAGTTCCGAACCTCGTAAGCCGAAACGACGGCAACAACGTGAGTCTGGACCGGGAAGCGCGGCTGCTGGCCGAAAACAACATGAAATTCAATCTTGCGACTCAACTGCTGCGCGACGAACTGAAAAATGTGCGGTCCGCGATCGAGGAGGGTCGCTCGTCATGAGCCTTTTCACAGCCATTTCGGTAAGCGCCTCCGGAATGGACGCCCAGCGAACGCGGGCGGAACTGATCACAGAAAATCTTGCCAACGCAGAAACCACGCGGACGCCGGATGGCGGCCCGTACCGGCGCAAAGATGCGGTGTTCGCCGCAGCGCCAGCGGCCGATTCCTTCGCGGACGTAATGAGCAGCCTCTCCGCCACCGGCGGTCCCGAAGGCGTTGCCGTTTCGAACGTCGTAACCGACGATCGCGACCCGGACCGGCGCTATATGCCGGGGCACCCGGATGCGGACGCGGACGGATACGTGGCATTTCCACGGATCAATCCGGCGGAAGAAATGGTGGATCTCATGAACGCCTCCCGCAGCTATCAGGCGAACGTGGCGGCGATCTCGTCCGTGAAGGACATGATCAACCGCTCGCTCGATCTGTTCCGATAATCCATGGCAATGAAAATTGGTGCTGTTTCGACGCTGCCGCCGATTACTGCGCCGTCACTGTCCGGACCCGGATCCTCGAACGGGGGAGGCTTCGGCGCTGCGCTGAGCGCGGCTGTAAGTCAGGTGGAAGCGGCGCGAAATTCCGCGACCACGGCAGCAAACGACCTGCTGGCCTACGGCAAGGGAGATGTCCACAACGTTGCGCTCGCGGCGCAGCGCGCGGACATCACCTTCGAAATGTTCCAGCAAGTGAGGAACAAGTTCGTGCAAGCTTACCAGGAAATCATGAAGATGCCGATGTAGGCGCCGGGAAAATCGCGTGAATCAGCTGCTAAAAATCTGGCGATCTCTGAACCGGCAACAACAGGTTTCGCTCGCCATTGTTCCCGCGCTTCTCATCGCGGCCATCTGGGGTGGCCTGAGATGGAAGCACGAAAGCGACTTCCATGTGGTCTATAGCGGACTTGCGCCCGAGGACGCGGCCGCGGTGACGCAAAAGCTGAAGGAAGCATCGATCGAATACAAGCTCGATGAGACAGGCGCTTCGATTCTGGTTCCTTCGGGCCGGATGGCGGACGCTCGCCTCGCCATTGCGGGAGCAGGGATGCCGCACAGCGGACGGATCGGCTTCGAGCTGTTCGACCGCTCCAATCTTGGCGCGAGCGATTTCGCCGAACAGGTGAACTACCGGCGTGCGCTCGAAGGAGAGCTGGAGCGCACGATCGCAACACTGGCGGAGGTGGAACAGGCTCGCGTGCACCTGACGTTCGCGAAGGAATCGGTTTTTTTGGACGAGAAGCGGCCTTCGAAGGCGACCGTGGTCCTGCGCCTGAAGCAGACGGCGCCGATGTCGTCCGCCAAGGTGAATGCCGTGGCGAATCTGGTTTCGAGCGCAGTGGACGGGCTGGCTCCGGAGTCGGTCGCGATCATCGATTCGAACGGCAGGCTACTGAACCGGCCGAAAGAGCCGGGTGACGCCGGTGAGCAGCTGGCCGAGGCCAATCTGGAATACAAGCGGCAGGTTGAACTCGAGTTGATCAATAAAGTAAACACCGCGCTCGAGCCGCTCCTTGGAGCGGGAAAATTTCGGGCGGGCGTAAACGTGGACTGCGATTTCTCTTCCAGCGAGGAGAACGAGGAGTCGTTCGATTCGACGAAATCGGTGGTCGTTTCATCCCAGACCACCGAGGAATCGAGCGCAACGGGGCTCAGCGCGGGAACGCCGGGGACGGCATCGAATCTGCCGAAACCGACGGCGCAGACGCAACGGCCGGCAGTGGGCGCTACAGGCGTGACTCGCCGATCGGAAAACGTGGCGTGGCAGCCTGGGCGCATGGTGCGGCGAACGGTTCAGCCGCGCGGCCTGATCCGCCGCATTTCGGCCGCCGTGCTGGTGGACCAGACGGTGCGCTGGGAAGGCTCCGGCCCAAAGATGCGAAAAGTCTTCGTGCCGCCATCGGCGGAAGTCCTGAAAGGCATTCGGGACGTGGTAGCGGGGGTAACCGGATACACGGAGCAGCGCGGCGATCTGATCACAGTGGAAACTCTGCCGTTCGAGAACACAGTCGCGGCCGAGCCGCCGCCCTCCGCCATTTCTCAACCCGCATCGAAGAAAACACCGCTTTCGGTGAAGCAGCCGCCCGTGATCGCGGCGATTGCTCTGGGAGTCGTGGCGCTCGGATTGTTCGGGTGGATGCTGAAGCGCAAAAAGCGAAAGACGGCCGAGCTCAGCAGGCACGGCGAATTAGCGGCAGCAGCTTCGCAAACGAAAATCGCGGTCTCCGAGAAGCCGGAGAACGATTACGAGCGACAGCTCTCCGACAATGAACAGGAATACGCGCTGCTCGAGAAGGACGCGGTATCGCGGATCACGCTGCCTGCGCACAGCCGGAAAGCAGAGGTCCTGATGAAGCATATTCGTACGACGTCCCATAAGGACCCGGTGAATACGGCGAACGTGCTCCGAACGTGGATCGCCGAGGGCGATGATCGGGTGTCTTCATGATTACCAACGCCCTTGCGGCCAAATCGCAGGACCAGATGACCGGACTGCGGAAGGCGGCGATGCTTCTGATTCTGCTGGGGGACAGCACGAGCGGCGAACTGGTGAAGCAGCTTACCGAAGAGGAAGTGCAAATGGTGAGCCGCGAGATCGCGAACCTGGACGCAATCTCCGCCGAACAGGCCGATTCTCTGCTGCAGGAGTTCTACCAGATGACCATGGCCCAGGACTTCGTGGTGCGCGGCGGCTTCGACTATGCCAAGCGAATGCTCGTTTCGGCATTCGGGCCGGAGGCGTCAAAGAGGCTGATCGACCGGCTTTCGAAGCAGATGGGGACAGACTATGGAAGTCTCGACGTTCTGCAGAAGACCGATCCCCAGCAGCTGGCAAAATTTATTCACAACGAGCATCCTCAGACGATCGCGCTGGTTCTTTCGCACCTGAACGCATCGCAGGCGGCGGCGCTGCTGATTTCGCTGCCGATGGAAATAAGATCGGACGTGGCGCTGCGGATGGCGAATCTCGATCAGATTTCGCCGGAGATCGTCAACAAGATCGCATCCGTGATCGGGCAGAAATTGCAGGCCATCGGGGAGTTGAGCCGGGAATCCTACGGTGGCGTTCGCGCCGTCTCCGAAATGTTCAACAGGCTGGACTCGGGGACCTCGAAAGAGATTCTGGATACGATCGAGCGGCACAATCCGAATCTGGTGGAAACGATCCGGCACCTCATGTTCATGTTCGAGGACATGATGCTGATCGACGTGAACCAGCTGAAGATCATTCTGGAAAAGGTGGATCGCAAGGTGCTGACGCTGGCGCTGAAGGGCACGAGCGAACAGCTGCGGGACCACTTCCTGCAGACTATGTCGAGCCGCGGCGCCGACATGCTGAGGGACGACATCGAATCCCTGGGACCGGTGCGCATCAAAGAAGTGGAAGGAGCGCAACAGCAGATCATCAATGCGGCTCGCCAGCTCGAAACAGAGGGCGCAATCAGCCTGAAAGGCGCGGTGGGAGAGCAGTATGTTGTCTAGAGTTCTGGCGGAGCGCGATGCCTCCCACGTGCGCTCCTTCGAATTCCCGGACGTTTCGAATCCCGGCGCCGGGCGGGGCTATGCGCCGGCGTCCGGGGAAGGGTCCGGCGCGGAACTCGCGGCGGCTCGCGCGACCATCCAACGGCTGGAGAACGAGCTGGCTGCGGCGCGACGGCAGGGATACGACGCAGGCCGGGCAGAAGGCGAGCAGAAGGCGCGCGCGGAGTTGGAAGGGCTGGTGTCGAAAATGGGCGCTACCATCGGCGAACTTGCCGGAATGCGAGCCGAAATGCGACGGCGCGCAGAACACGATGTCGTGAAGCTGGCGCTGCTGATCGCAAAACGGGTGCTGCACCGCGAGCTGACGGTGGATGAAAACGCGATTGCGGCTCTGGCTCGCGTGGCGTTCGACGGACTTGCGCGAGCGGAGACGTACAAGGTGACGGTGCATCCCCGGTTCGCCCAGGCGATAGCGGCTGCGTTACCGGCAGGACTCGCCAACCGCGTACGCATCGAGCCGGATGCTTCGCGTGAACCCGGAACGCTGCTCATCGATTCGCCGGATGGCCTGACCGACGCCTCAATCGACACGCAGCTGGAGGAAATCGGCCGGGGACTGACAGACCGGCTGGCCCGCGCATAACGAATATGAACGCAATCGCTCCCATCGACTTCAGCGGCTACGCAGCCATTCTCAACAGGATCAACCCCGTGCGGTCCGAAGGCGAGGTTGTGGAACTGGTGGGTCTGATCGTGGAATCGCGCGGGCCGGCGGCGGCGATCGGCGATTTCTGCGAGATCCGAACGCGGACGGGCCGGAAGATTCGTACGCAGGTGATCGGATTCCGGGATGGCCGGGTGCTTTCGATGCCGCTCGAGGACACGGGCGGGCTATCTCTCGGCGATCGTATTGTGGCGCGCGGCGGAGATGGGGAAGTGCGGGTCTCGCGCGATCTGATGGGTGCGGTTCTGGACGGGTTCGGAGAACGGATGGATTCCGGACCGGCCATCCACGGGGCGGAAACGCGGCCGCTGTATGCGGCGCCTCCGGGTCCGCTGGAACGCGAGCAGATCCGGCAACGGCTCTCAACGGGAATTCGGGTCATCGATGGCCTGCTGCCCTGCGGCAAGGGACAGCGGATCGGGATTTTCGGCGGGAGCGGAGTTGGCAAGAGCACGCTGCTTGGATCCATGGCGCGATCGAGTTCGGCGGGAGTGAACGTGATTGCGCTGATTGGCGAGAGAAACCGCGAGGTGCGTGAGTTTCTGGAGCACGATCTGGGGCCGGAGGGAATGCAACGTTCGGTGGTGGTGATTGCGACGTCAGACCAGCCGGCTCCGCTTCGCGTGCGCGCATCATTCGTCGCGCTGGCGATCGCCGAATACTTCCGCGACCTGGGTGAAGACGTCCTGCTGGTGATGGATTCGATCACGCGGCTTGCCATGGCGCAACGGGAGATTGGCCTGGCGGCGGGCGAACCACCAAGCCAGAAGGGCTACACGCCTTCCGTGTTCGGGCTGCTGCCGAAGATCTGCGAACGCGCGGGTAATTTCGGCTCTGGCTCGATTACCGCGTTTTTCACAGTGCTCGTGGAAGGCGACGATTTCAACGAGCCGATCTGCGATGCGGTGCGATCGATTCTTGACGGCCACATCACGCTGTCACGGCAACTCGGGTCGGCGGGGCATTTCCCGGCGATTCAGGTACTCGACTCGGTGAGCCGGCTGGAATCGCGACTGGCCGACGCGAAGCAGGCGGAATCGGCGCGGCGAATCCGGCAGGCGCTCGCTATTTACCGTCAATCGGAAGATCTGATCAACCTGGGCGCGTACGTTTCGGGCAGTAATCCGAAACTGGATTCGGCGATACGTTCACGCACAGACCTGATGCAATTCCTGAGGCAGAAAAACGATGAAGTCTCCAGCATGGAAGAGACCATGCAGCGGATGGACGCGCTGGCGGCAGCGGTTCAGGGATAACGGCCGGCTGAAGGCGGCATGAAACGTTTCGATTTCCATCTTGAGAACGTTCTGCGATGGAGGCGGACGCTGGCGGACGTTCGCCGGGCCGAAGCCCTGGCCTGCGCGAACTCGGTAGCCGAGGCGGAGCGGGAACTGGAACTTCTTCGCGCTGCGGAGATGCAGGCGGCCCGGGATCTGACAATGCAGCCGAATGGAGCAAGTCTTGCGGCGGGTTCGGCGTTTCTCGAGAAATTCCGGAGCCGGATCGCGGAAGGGGTGAAAAAAGTGGAAACTGCGCGAACCGTCCTGAACGCGGCAACTGCAAAAGTGGTGGAAGCCGACCGCAATGCGAAACTGCTGGAGAAGATGAAGCAGACCCGCCTGGTTGAATGGTCCGCGGACTGCGATCGGGAACTGGAAGCTTTCGCGGCGGAAACATTCCTGAACCGGCGATAGCGTCGGCCGGCACGCGCGAGTTTTGCGGTAGCGGACAGAAGTGTCGGAGCGCCGCCTTTGCGGTCTGCTTCTGCCGAATAATCAGAGGTACAGCGAACCGTGGGAACGGGGTCCTCATTTTCCCCTTGGGCGCGCACTCGCGTAAAGAATCTCCAAACTATTGAAATCACGGTACAATTCGCGATAACTTCGACAATACGGTGGGCTGATGCGGATGCCCCAAACCGGAGCAGCCTGCCCGCGAACAACCGAACCATCGGTTTTCGCGCCAGGCGATGGGAGACAATCCAAAAAAGACATGGCTGACGACGATATCCAGGCAGAACTCGAACGGCTCCGGGCCGAAAACGAGGCTTTGAAACAGAAACGCGCTCCGGGAAGCGTATCGATGAAAGTAAGCGAAAAAGGCGCAGTGTCGGTTTACGGTCTGGGCCGCTTCCCCGTGACGCTGTATCAGGAGCAGTGGCTGAAGCTTCTGGGCATGGCCGACCAGATTCGGGAATTCATAGAAGAGAACAAAACGCGACTGAAAGTAAAGGGCGAATAAGCGCCGCCTGTTCCCGGGTTGGCGCGGTAGTCGGCCGGTATGATAGAGATGCGACTTGAGTCAGGGGCGCGTAGCTCAGGCGGATAGAGCATCTGCCTTCTAAGCAGAGGGTCGCTGGTTCGAGTCCAGCCGCGCCTACCAGTTAAGCCATTTGTTTTCAGTTCCAGCCCCGTTACTTCGAACCTCGAATTCATCGCTTCTGTACCACAAATGTTCTAAAAACCGATCTGGTGGTTGCCACTGTTCCAAAATTCCACGCCATGCTCGTTGGCCGCGCGGTCCAGCTTACGGAGCGCCTCGCGCATCATGTTGAACTTCGCCTGACTGTAACGTTTGAACACCCCCGATTCGCCCTGCCGAAGCATCTGGGTCACGAAGTGATCCGCCACGCCTCCAGCAGAAAGTCGCGTTGCGAACGTATGGCGCAAATGGTAGAGCGGGAAATGCGGCACGCCCCCCGCGCTTCAGCGTCGCGGCCCAAGCTGTTTTCAGAGTCGTCAAATGCGGCTTTTGCGCCGATGGGTTTGGCGTTGGAAACAAGTATTCGGAGCCCGGCGTCGCGTGCATCTGCGCCTGAAATGCCCGCGCCGCCGCCTCGCTCATCGGCATGTCGCCAATCCCGTTGGATGTTTTGGAATCCGGGATGTGCACCAAGTCGGTTTTCGAAATCCACTTGAGACTTTCGCATCGGGAGTTAGTTCCCGGTAGGGCCGGAGTCCCATTTCGGAAATAATCGCGACTACATATCTAAGGTGATCCGGGAGTTTCCGGCAAGGCTGCATGAAGTCAGTCTCGGCACCGCCATAAAGCTGTTGGCGTATGACGGACAAAGCTTCTGGCTCGCGACGAACTAACTTTCTTCACACTACACCTCTTCCGGTTCCAGTCCAACACTTTTGGAGCCTGCCTGCAG
>Ga0068855_100001564_pt1 | contig 28749 bp, 15 predicted proteins | sample KBSCornC52_FD_66592 | JGI IMG/M metagenome (GOLD analysis project Ga0068855, IMG submission 66592) | Corn rhizosphere microbial communities from Kellogg Biological Station, Michigan, USA - KBS Corn C5-2 | ecosystem: Host-associated > Plants > Roots > Rhizosphere > Soil ... | reverse complement strand
GGGTCCCCTGATTTACAAGAAGGATGTCTCCACTAATCTGCTCGATACGCCGGGCAATGCCATAGCCGTGGAGTTCCCCCATCACATCTAGGGTCTTCAGCACCATCAGCGCCAGCGTTCCCCGTTGTACGTCCTTTTTCGCTTTCATAAATCTGGTGCCCTCACCCTTACATTTAGGTTACCAACAGGAGCATCTCACAGTCCCATTGGGAAAGCAACAGAACCGTAAAAGGGACGAGGCGTTCGGATTCACCCCTCCTTTGGCAGTTTCAGGTCACAATCCTGTGTAGCGGGCACTGCCAGCCATCAGGTGTAGTCGAAGAGTCCCTTGGTTCGCGCATTATCGCCTACGCACTTTTCGAGGCCAAATTCCTGCGGCAGGTCTATTTTGTGCATGCCAGCGGCATGGAGGCCGCTCTTATGCACAAAAAGAACAAAAGGCCACCCTGCCGCAAGATCGTTCTCAAGCTCCCGGATCTCGATCACGCAAAATCCGCGGTGCTCAACAGCCTCAGTTCTCCCCATTCAAGGAGAAACTATAAGTTTGCAATGGAGCAGTTCATCACTTGGTATTGCTCTGAGCCTCGACTTGCCTTGAACCGGACCGTTGTCTTGCGATTTCGCCTTTACTTGGAATCTCTGGGATTGGCGGCTGGAACTGTCAATCAGCGCCTTGCGGCAGTCAGGCGACTAGCGTATGAGGCTGCAGATTCCGGCTTGCTCAGTCCGGAACTCGCTGCAGGCATTCTCCGGGTCAAAGGCGCAAAACAGCTCGGGGCCCGCACGGGAAACTGGCTGACCCAGGATCAAGCTCGGCTTTTACTGGAGAAAGCCAACGGAGACGATCTGCGCAGTGCCCGTGATCTCGCAATGATTTCCGTGCTCGTGGGCTGCGGATTGCGCCGGGCCGAGCTCTCGGCTCTTACCGTTGAGGATCTGCAGATCAGGCAAGGACATTGGGCCATTGTGGACCTAGTTGGCAAAGGTGGTCATGTCCGTACCGTTCCGATGCCTGCTTGGGTCAAAGATGCAGTCGATCAATGGAGGGAGTCGGCGAAGGTGACCGAGTGCCGAATCTTCCGAGCGGTTAGCCGACATGGGACGCCTTGGGGTAAGGGAATCTCTGAGAACGTCATTTGGTACGTTGTGCGAAGGGGCGCTGAGCGGATGCAGCTAGACCATCTCGCACCACGCGATCTTCGCCGGACGTGCGCTAAGCTCTGCCATGTGAATGGCGGCGAATTGGAGCAGATTCAGTTCCTGCTTGGTCACGTGTCCGTGCTGACTACCGAGCGCTATCTGGGCTGCAAGCAGAATCTGGAGGAGCCCGTGAACGATCGCTTCGGGTGTCTTTTCGCTCGGACATCCGTGGAATTACGGTAAACCCTGTTATCGCCAACAGCCCCCTACTTTCTCGTAGACCGTGATCCGGAATGGCTCCAACAGGTCGGCGTCTGTCTTCGACAAAGGCAGCCGAGGCCAGAACCCGGACAGGACTCCGTCATGGCCATCCGACGCTCGTCCAAATTCTGAAACATTCATCAAATCGCCTTGAATGAGCCGGATGTGTCCGGCAAACGTACTCAGTCGCTCGGGCGTGCGCACAAATGCTGTCACAGAATGACCGCGTTCGATGGCCTGTCGAACAATTTCGACTCCAATTTCGCCAGTGGCACCAAGAACTACCAGGTTCAGCGATCATTCCTTTCATGTCTTATCGGTCACGCTTCGGTCGACGTTCCGAGATCAACGAATTTGATTCGCAGGCGATTACGGCCATATCGTTCATTTTCTTGCCAAAGTCTCCCCGAGACGAAGTCCATACGCGCAGCTTGACAGCGACGCCGTAGCGCGGACCGGGATGCATCCGTGCGACGTTGATAGCCTGGTCTCTGTCCGCTGAGTCGAAGAAACAATCGTGATCATCACGGGGTCACTTGACCCTTTACCGGAGCAAGCCACGTTTCCTTGTGCGGATAAGTCTGCTTCCGTCTCCCAAAATTTCCGCGGATCGAGTGGGATCCCCATGTCCATAACCTGTTTGACCCAATTTGCGATATCAACTGGACGCTGCTTCTGTTCTTCGGGGATAAGCGTGCGTGTGGAATAGAAGATCAGTGCATACTGCTTTATTGGTTTCTCCTTTGGACTGGCTACCTGGGAACGAGCGGTTTGGCAAAGAACGGCAAAGCAGACGAGCAGTGCGAATGAGAACAGGCTTCGCGCCTTACGCCGGATGGAGATAGCCGTCCTCACTGACCTCAATGATAAAGACTGGCAGCGCAGCTGCATTGGGATAATCGGATGGCTCAGCCAGGAGTGGGCCGGACGCAAGGGCCACCGACCTCGGTTGAGAGAGTCGGGAATATAGCAAAAAAGAGAGGCCGCCGAGGCGATCTCTCTTTTTTGCTGCAGTTGTGCTACGCGGCTTAGAAAATAATCTTGCCCGAGAGTTGAATGGTCCGAGCGTTGTTGAGGAACTCCTTCTCCGGGCGATTGAAGAAGGCGTTGGTCACGGTCTGGAAGTTAAAGCTGGAGGTAAAGCTGGGGTTGTTGACGTTATCGACGTTACCGGGTTGGTACTGCGGATGATTGAGGACGTTGAAGCTCTGAATGCCTACTTCCAGCGAATAGCGTTCCCGCGCCGTGAGGCGTTTGTAAAGGGCGACATCGAGGTTGTCGATCGGCCGAATCGGCAGCGTATTCCGTGCGGAATTTGGCAACGTGCCAATGCCCGCCTGGATGTAATAAGCGTTTGGATTAATGGCCGTGTAACCAATCGTGTCACCGGCTGCGTTCGTAATTGCAGTGACGCCACTACCGGTCCCTTTTAAACCCATCGGATTGATAATGGAGCGATCGATTGCGGCTCCGGTATCACCGTTCAGGTTGGAGTTGACTCCTGAGAGTACGGTTGCATACTCAGGCGACTCATACGTGTAGATGGGCGCGACGACCCAGTTGCCCACGAGATTCTTGAGAAGGAAGCTGTTGGAGTGCTTGTATGCCGGCACATCGTAGAGAACCTCGAGCGAGAGACGATGGGTACGATCGAGTGCCGAACGGCTGTAGTCGCAGGAGATGCATTGCGAGTTCTGCTGGCGACGCGGGGTGAGCACAGTCGAGAAGACTTCGGCCGTGGCATCATCCATCGTCTTCGACCAGGTGTAGGAGAGGTTCATCTGCAGACCCTTCTCGAAGCGGCGGGTCAGATTGGCGACCAGAGCGTTGTAATTGGACTGCGAGTAGGGCTGGTACGAAGTGATCTTGCTGGTGAATCCGCCCAGTCCATCTGAGGGAAAACGCCAGGCCGGCACGATGTTCGATAGCTTGCGAATCGCAGCGAGAGTGGTGGCGCCGCTGCCCGCGGGCTGGAGGACCGTGGAACCGGCAATCGTGAAAAGCTGGTTGTCAGGCGTTACTCTCGGCTGTATGTTGATCTGGTCCTGCGTCGGCAAATGAATGCCGCGTGTTCCGATGTAACCGATCTCAGCAGTGTAGGAGGTCCCAAGGGTGCGCTGAATGGTGAGAGTGTAGGTCTCCGCATAAGGCAGTATCTGGTCAGGAAGAAAGGCGGACGTCTGTTGACGCTGGGTGGCGATATCGGGACGGCACGGCACGCTGGTTCCTGGTCCGGTTCCCGCCAGGCAGAACTCCGTGGTTCCGCTGCCCTTTCCGGGAGGCAGACCGCCGTTCTTCAGGAAGTCGGGCCCCGCCGGAAACGCCGCGGTGCCAACATCCTCGGTAACGGCGTACTGCGGCGGGAAGGTGAGGGTGCCAAGGTTGTCGAACAGCACGTCGTAGGCGACGCCGAAGCCAGCCCGTACGGAGGTCTTTTCATCGGGAGCCCAATTGATGCCGAAGCGGGGCGCGAGGGCGGTGTAGGTCGGTTGCGGTGCGTGAAAAGTTACAAGACCAGGAACCGACGCTAATATGTTGAGTGCCTGTGCCCGCTCACCGGTAGGAACCGAGGTGAATTCATAACGAAGGCCAGCGTTGATGGTAACCGTGGGGGAGACGCGCCAGGTGTCATTTCCATAGCCGTAGAGCGCGGTCTGATCGCCGTAGTAAGTATGGCTTCCGCTCGATCGCTCGCCGAAAGAATCAGGGGAGAGATCGTGAAGAAATACATCGAGCGTGTTGTATTCGTAATCACCGCGAGCACGCTGCGTGAAGCCCTGCGGCGAGATGTACTTGCGTCCATCGAAGCCGATCTTGAAGGTGTGCTTGCCCTTCACCCAGGAGACGTTATCGGTAACCTGGTAGAGGTTCTGGATAGTGAACTGGGGTGCATTGCCGTCTGTCCCCAGCGTGAGTTGGCCCATATCTCCGTACTGAAGATAGGGGAACATGTCCAGACCGGGATAGCTGAAGCTTCCGGCGGTGAGAGTGTTCGCATATCGATTGAATCCGACGCGGAATTCATTCGCCAGGTTTGGCGTAAAGAGGTGGTATTCGGAGAGGGCAAAGAGGTGCCACTTGAACGGTTCCTGGGTGAAAAAGGCCGGCAGAATGGTCTCCCCAGAGTTCGCTCCACTATCTGTTTGCGATTCCCAATTGTGGATATAGCGAAGCCGCAGGGAGTCTTTGTTGGAGATGGTGTAGTCGCCACTGGTCGTCAGTGAGTCGAAGAGAAGAGGAGCCCCTGCGTTGATCAGATAGTTGCCAAGCGGCACCTGCGTCGATGCCGTGCCGCCGTCCGTCACGGTGATGTACTGCGGTCCTGACTTTTCCGTACCGCAGGCATTGTCGTTGTCCGAAGAGACCTGTGCGCCGCCTGCAAAGTTGGCTATGGGGGTGGACTTGGTGAATTGCTGGAGGTTGTTCGCGCTGAAACCATAGCTGGGCGCCAGGCCGCTGAGCGCGGCGAAACCACCGGCAGTCGGGACGCAGATGTAGGTGCTCACGTTCTCACCCAGAGTGTTCCGCTCGAAGTTAGCAAAGAAAAAGAGCTTGTCCTTCCGTATTGGACCGCCGATCTGACCGCCATATCGATTATTGTCATACTTCGGATTCGGGATTTTACCGCCCGCGATTCCGCTGGCTGCGTTCAGGTTGCGGTTCTGGAAATACTCGTAGACGCGGCCGTGGAACTTGTTGGTGCCGGAGACGACCGTGGTGTTGAACTGGCCACCTGAAGAGTGGCCGAAGTCCGGCGAGAACTGGTTGGTGATGAGAGTAGCGTTGCCGACAGCGTCGTTGCCAATGTAGACAAGTGGACCGGTAACTGCCTTGTTATTGTTGTCAATACCTTCGATCTCGAAGTTATTGTTGCGAGGGCGATTCCCGCCGATAGAGGGACCAACGCCCAGGCCGAGACCTCCCGTTGAGGCAACGCCGGGGCTGAGCAGCGACAGGTTCAGAACACCGCTCTGAACGCCGGTCCCCGTAGCTCCTCCGATAGAGGCTGTGGGAAGCAAAGACGTCTCTGTGTTAGAGAAGGTTGTGGTGAGGTTGCTGCTGGTGGTATCAAGAACGGCTCCTGCTTCCGCAGAAACCTCCACTACAGTGGTGCCAGTGCCGACCGTGAGAGTGATATCACTCGTGGAAGTCTTGTTAAGTTCGACAGCGACTCCGCGAAGAGTGTACGGCTTGAAGCCCGAGGCATTGACGGCAATATCGTACTTGCCCGGAAGGAGATTGGAGACGTGGTAATCACCGCTGGCCCCAGTCTGAACGCTCTGTGCGACGCCGGTTTCCTGATTGGTGATGACGACATTGGCCTTGGGGATGACGAATCCGGTGGGGTCCTTCACGGCACCCGTAAGGTCACCACTTGCGGCCTGCCCGAAGCTGAATGTTGCGACTGCCAGCAGAAACACGATACCGAGATAGATTGCGACCCGGTTGCGAAGATCAGCACCGAATGGGTTGTGTTTGATGATTAATTCCAGAGTTCTCTTGAAGACTGGGATTGACCTGTTGGATACCTTGGCATGAGACCGTACATTGAAAGAATCCATGGAAGCCTCCTGAGAAATACTTGCTTTGGCCCAGGAATTTATCTCGGAATCTCTGTTCCCGGACCCAATGCGAATCTGCTCCAGGAACAAACTGGCTTGTTGATGTATCACATCGCATAACTCCGTGATAAAAAAGTCGGTGATAAACTTCGCGCCTCGTCCGAAACTGTCCTTTCACGCGAGGGGAGGAGCCTCAAATGGGCAGAATCAACGTTACGTAGACCCGTGCGTCGTCCTCGCCTCCGTGCCAGCGTCATGCTAGGCCAGGATGCAGGATCTCCAAATTTGGTTGCCACTCGGGCACAATTAACTTTAGGTGACACGCGAAGCCACGACAAATTGGCACGAGCGTCGGCGGCCACGTCTGGGAATCCCACGTCAACCTCAATCAATAGAGCAGTTTCATAGGAAGTCGCCGTCTTTGAATCCGATCCCCAATTCAGCTCCGAATCGTTAACACCAAATATGTCTTAGAGAGAACTGCCGGAAAATCCAGGAGCCCTCCGTTCGCATGGCGATCAGCGGGTGGTGCGCGACATTGGGAGCCTGTCAAACCATCGGCCAATATCTCTTGCCGACATTCGTTACTGGATTTCGGCGGACAAACCCCAAGGGCAGAGTCACGGCTTGTAGCGGCAACACGGACGAGATGCTTGAGGCTCTGCTAGCCCGCAAGATCCTTCTTGCTCCCATCGAAGGATCGGAACAACGTAAGGACCTTCATATCGAACCCTTCATGGAAGACCACATGATCCTGATGGTTCCAGCGAGTCATGGATGGGCCAACAACGAGGTGGAGTTGGAAGATCTGAAGGGCGAACCTCTGCTCATGCGTGAATTTGGTTCCGGCTCGAGAAGAGTCGTCGAACAAGCGCTATCGAAGGCGGGCGTGAAGACGAAGGACCACACAATCAGCATGGAACTGGATTCGACCGAGGGTCTGCTGAGTGCAGTCGAAGCTGGACTTGGAATCACGTTCGTCTCACGATGGGCTGTCTGAAATCAGCTCTCACTGGGAACATTAAAGGTCGCGAGAGTACACGGTCTGAAACTATCAAGGCGATTCTCAATGGCTTATGCGGCCAGTCCGGAACCCACAGGTGTTATCGGAACCTTCCCGAAGGTTTCTGCTGTCTCAGGCGCCAAAATTTCCGCCTAAAAGCCTTGCGCCGAAAGCAACCCGCAGGCGCAAACCACCTCCAGACGATGACTTTGGCTCGTACCAATGCTTGTCTCTGACGACGCCGATCCCTGAATCCTTCAAGTCGCGAGCGTCTCGTCGCTATTCGGAGCGGATAGTTTCGGTTCAGTGAGTACCAAATTTCCGATACACTCATCGAGCACCCCGGGGCCACCAAGGTCCAATCGAAGCGACTCGCTTCGAAATGGTGCCCACGAAAAAGTGAATTGCCGCACAATTGACGGCTACAATAGCTCACGCAGAGCGTAACATATCTAGCCGAGAAGGATTCCCGATGAGGGCTTCCGCCCAACCCGCCTCCACTCCATCTTCGAGCTATGCCGCTGGCACAGCACTTGCCGGCGCAGACTTTCTACCGCTCAAGGGGACCGATCACGTTGAGTTCTACATGGGCAATGCCCGTCAGGCTGCCTACTTTTACCGAGCTGCCTTCGGCATGTCTCTGGTGGCCTATGCGGGCCCCGAGACGGGCCGACGGGATCGTGCTTCGTATGTGGTGCAGCAGGGTAAGATTCGCTTTGTGCTGACGACCGCTCTGCGCAGCGGGGACGCGGTGGCCGAGCACGTTCATCGGCACGGAGATGGAGTCCGGGTGATTGCTCTCTGGGTGGACGATGCCCGCAGTGCCTGGCTTGAGACCACCCACCGCGGCGCCATCAGCGTGGCCGCACCCGAGATCTTTTCAGACGAGCATGGTCAGGTCATCCTCTCCAGCATTCGCACCTACGGCGATACGATTCACACCTTCGTTGAACGCAGTGCCTACTCCGGGCCGTTTCTTCCCGGGTTTCGCGCCGTCGACAACGATCCCGTCGCCCGGCCGGCCGGCCTCCTCCACATCGACCACATGGTGGGCAATGTGGGTTGGCACGAGATGGACCAATGGGTGAACTTCTATAGCAACGTGATGGGATTCTCGCTTTATCAACACTTCGACGACAAAGACATCTCCACCGAGTATTCGGCGCTCATGTCCAAGGTCATGGCGAATGGCAATGGATACGTCAAGTTCCCCATCAATGAGCCGGCCGAAGGGAAGCGAAAATCGCAGATCGAGGAGTACCTGGAGTTTTATCCCGGCCCCGGTGTACAGCACATTGCCCTCGCCACCCAGGAAATCCTGCACAGCGTCCGTAAGCTGCACGAGCAGGGCGTTGAGTTTCTGCATGTGCCTCATACCTACTACACCGATCTTCAGGGACGAGTGGGCACGATCGATGAGCCCATCGACGAGCTGGAAAAACTTGGCATTCTGGTGGACCGTGACGAAGAGGGATACATGCTGCAAATCTTCACACGCCCAGTCGAAGACCGCCCAACCGTATTCTTTGAAATCATTCAACGCAAAGGAAGCCGCAGCTTCGGCAAGGGCAACTTCAAGGCGCTCTTTGAAGCCATCGAACGGGAGCAGCAGGCACGCGGCAATCTGTAGATGTGCAGCCATGGATAGTCTGTCTTGGGGTAAAGGAATGAAGAAGATCGCAACGTTTTCGGCCGCCGCGCCTTTCATCATTCGTCAGGATTACGCGGCCTACACCAGAGAGCAGCACGCGGTATGGGCCGAGCTTGTCGGACGTGTTCTGCCGGAGTTGGAAGAGCACGCCGCGCAGGAGTATCTCGATGGTCTTCAGCTCATCGACCTCAAGAAAGACTGCCTGCCCTATCTCGAATCCATCAGTGCCCGGCTCTCCCCCCGAACAGGCTGGAACTCCACGCCGGTAAGCGGCTTTCTTCCTGCACCCGCCTTTTTCGAAATGCTCTCTATGCGCTGCTTCCCGACGACCACCTGGCTGCGCAGCAGAGAATCGCTCGAGTACACGCCGGAGCCGGACATCTTTCATGATGTCTTTGGCCATGTGCCGATGCACTCTCATCTCGTGTTTGCCGATTTTCTGCAGCACTATGGACGTGTCTGCGCAGCCACCTCCGACGCCGCAGTTTTGGAGAAACTCGGCCGCCTGTTCTGGTATACGGTTGAGTTCGGAGTGATCCGGCAACGAAATGAAATCAAGGTATACGGAAGTGGACTTATCAGCTCCCACGGCGAATGCCGGAATGTCACCTCGGGCCATTGTGCCATCAGAAGTTTTTCTCTGGATGAGGTGCTGGACACTCCCGTCAAAGTAGATGAGTTGCATAAATTACTCTTTGCTGTGAGCAGTTTTGATCAGATATACGAGGCAATGCACGAGGCAGAGCGGCGAGTGCTGCATGGTCGCCTGTGAGAGGGGTGTACTCCATGTCCGACGAATTTCAATATCAATCCGGCTTCGGCAACGAATTCGCCACCGAGGCCGTAACAGGAGCGTTGCCGCGTGGCCAGAATGCTCCTCAAAAGCATCCCCTCGGCCTCTACACCGAGCAGTTCAGCGGCTCCCCCTTTACCGCGCCGCGAGCCACGAATCGCCGCACCTGGACCTATCGGATTCGCCCTTCAGTAACCCACCGTCCTTATGAAGAGATCCCAACCGGCTTGATTCGCAGCGGCCCATTTCACGAGACCCCCACCACTCCCAATCAACTCCGCTGGGACCCGCTTCCGCTACCCGAATCGGAGACGGACTTCGTCGACGGCATCCTCACGCTCGGCGGCAATGGCGATCCGGCCATGCAGACTGGCGTCGCCATCCATCTCTACGCTGCGAACCTATCCATGCGCGACCGCTTCTTTTACAGTGCTGACGGAGAGTTCCTGATCGTGCCGCAGTTGGGAGCGCTGCGCCTGCACACCGAACTGGGCATCCTCGAGGCGGCGCCCGGAGAGATTTGCGTGATTCCCCGCGGCGTCAAGTTCCGCGTTGTCTTATTGGACCAGCACGCTCGCGGATACATCTGTGAAAACTATGGCCTGCCCTTTCGCCTTCCCGAGTTGGGAGCGATCGGCGCCAACGGTTTGGCAAACCCGCGCGACTTCAAAATTCCCGTTGCATCCTACGAGGACCGCGAAGGAGAATTTCACATCACTGCAAAATTCCTGGGTAGGCTCTGGTCCGCGTCGATCGATCACTCCCCACTGGACGTCGTCGCCTGGCACGGCAACTACGCACCTTACAAGTATGACCTCGCGCTCTTCAACTGCATTAACACCGTATCGTTCGATCATCCGGACCCGTCGATCTATACCGTTTTGAGTTCGCCAACCGCTGTTCCCGGCACGGCAAACTGCGACTTCGCCATCTTTCCCCCGCGCTGGCTGGTCGCCGAGCATAGCTTCCGCCCTCCATGGTTTCACCGCAACCTGATGAATGAATTCATGGGCCTCATCTTTGGCGTCTACGATGCCAAAGCCGAGGGATTTCTTCCCGGCGGAGCCAGCCTCCATAACTGTATGGCCGGTCACGGTCCGGATGCCGAAACCTTTGAGCGTGCCACCACCGCCGAGCTTAAACCGCAGCATCTCGAAGACACGTTAGCTTTCATGTTCGAGACCAGCCTTATCGTGCGCCCCACCCAATTCGCAATGAACACCAGAATTCTGCAACACGAATACTATGAGTGCTGGCAGGGGTTGAAGAAGCGCTTCGACCCCGCAGCCAACGCAGAGTCAACCTAGTATGACCGCTCTCGAAAGCTTGCTCGGCGGCATCATTGACTACGCAGGCCTCTACCCGCCTGCCGCCCTCGACATGCACACCGCCCTGCGCAACTACCTGAGCTTTGGCCGCAGTCAACACGCATCGGCGTCGGGGCGTTTCATCGTGGACATCAATCGCCTCACCGAGTTGCGTGAGGTGGCCGGTGATTCTATTCGTCACCTGAGGCTGAGCGTTCTTGCCTCACCGGACACCGACTGGAATAGTCTTGCAGGGCTCCTCCACGATGGTTTTACCATCGACACCATTGAAATCAAGACCGATCTTCCGTCGCAGATTGCACACATCGCGCGGTGCATTCCCTCTGATTTGACAGCGCATTTTGAAGTTCCTTTTGACTCCCCTGTCTCCGAAACACTCGACGCAATCTCCGCTGCCGGAGCACGCGTCAAGCTACGCATGGGCGGCCTCGTCGCTGACGCCTTCCCCCCTGCTCTGACGGTCGCCAATATGCTCAAAGCTCTCGCCGACCGGAGAATACCGTTCAAGGCAACCGCAGGACTGCATCATCCTATCCGCTCTCATCACCCCTTCACCTACGCGCCGGATAGCCCTTCCGGCACCATGCACGGCTTCCTCAATCTCGCGTGTGCCGCAGCCCTGCTTTACTTCGGCGGTGATGTCAGCCAGGCGATCCTCCTGCTTGACGAGCAGAACCCTGACGCATGGCATATCACGCCAGATACCATCGCCTGGCGCAATGTCCGTTGGAGCACCGATCAACTGCGCTCCTTTCGAGAGAAATTCTTCACCAGCTTCGGCTCCTGTTCCTTCGCCGAACCAATGGACGACCTGGAGGCACTCGGATGGCGCTGAGAAGCTGGGTTACCTCTGCCAATGATGCGGTCTCAGACTTCCCCATCCAGAACCTGCCGTACGGTGTGTTTCTGCATCGCGAAAGAACCCGCATCGGCGTCGCCATTGGCGACCAGATCCTCGATCTGCACGCCTGCGCCAGCCATGGTCTGCTCGCACCGCTCTCGGAGGAAATCATCGCTGCCTGCAGCGCACATCTTCTCAATCCGCTGATGTCTCTCGGGCCGGAATCATGGTCTGCGCTGCGCCGTCATCTTAGCGCACTCCTCGATGCAGATCAGGCCAGCGCAATGCAGGACCGCACCGAAGCACTGCTCGTACCCATGCGCGACGCTGTCATGCAGCTTCCGGCACAGATCGGCGACTACACGGACTTTTACGCCTCTATCCATCACGCGACACGGGTTGGCAAGCTATTCCGCCCCGACAACCCGCTGCTGCCAAACTACAAGTACCTTCCCATCGGCTATCATGGCCGCGCCTCGTCCATCGTGGTCAGCGGATCGGAGATCCGAAGACCCTGGGGGCAGACAAAAGGCTCGAACCCCGAGCCTCTCTTCGGCCCCGCGCGGTCCATGGACTATGAGTTGGAGATTGGTATCTTTGTCGGTCCCGGCAATCCTCTTGGACATAGCATCCCCATCACCGAAGCCGAGCAACATATCTTCGGCGTGTGCCTGGTCAACGACTGGTCTGCGCGCGACATCCAGTCCTGGGAGTATCAGCCGCTCGGTCCCTTCCTGGCCAAGAGCTTTGCCACGACCATCTCGCCATGGATCGTTCCTCTGGAAGCTCTCGCCCCCTATCGTGTGGCTGCACTCGAGCGCCCCGACGGTGACCCTGCACCGCTGCCGTACCTGTCATCTCCGACCTCCGGCCGCGACGGCATCGATCTCACGCTCGAGGTGTATCTCCAGTCGCAGCAAATGCGCCAGATGGGTGTAGCACCGATTCTGCTCAGCAAAGCGAATCTGCGCGACCTCTATTGGACCTTCGCCCAACTGCTTACGCACCACACCAGTAATGGCTGCAACCTGCGACCTGGGGATCTACTCGCCACCGGCACCATCTCTGGCCCGGATGAAGGCTCGGAGGGATGCCTTCTCGAGAAGAAGCTCAACGCGGAGCCTATCCGCCTGCCAAGCGGGGAGGTGCGAACCTTCCTCGACGACGGCGACCAGATTACCTTCCGCGCTTACGCGCAAAAGCCGGGCTTGCCAAGAATCGGCCTCGGCGAATGCGCCGGCACAATGCTCAGCCCCTACTTACCCCACATGTATATTGGTTCGTAAGAAGTCACGAATTGCGCCCAGAAGCCGGGATTGAACTCTTTGCGCATAGTCGATGAGTGCCCTTCTCGAACGTAATGCCTCAAAATTCGCGAATCGGCCACACTTTCCCCTTCATATCGGAATAGCATCTTGCACGTTAATTGATTAGATCGTGCCGGGGACCGCCCCCAAGACAGCAAGGGTCGTCGGATTTCGAGTCCCGTCCGGGCCCCGAGAACCCCTAAAAAACCAGTATTTCCCGACATTTCTCAATTGCTCCAGATTTGATCGGTAAGGGTCGATGAGGCCCCGTTTCGGTCGGATAGTGACAAAACTGTCACGGAACGGGTAAAGGAGCTTATGGGTAACGAACATCCATTAACCCGGCTCTTCATGACGGTTTGAATCACAGGTATATGCGAAAGATGCAGTCCCGGGCGTGTGGTCGCCTATTCGGGAAATTACTACTCAGTCAACATTTCAGATCGCATCCCACAAACAACCGTTTCCCTCCAAGAACAGTCTGGAAACCTGGCTTTTCTCTTTCTCAATTTCATGCGAGTGTCAATGAGTGCATAATCGCCAATGCACTCATCGACTCCCCAGAGCTGTTTTCGAGGTCTTGCGGAGAGCATTACTTCCCATATGCCGGCTCGTAGGTACCGACGCGGCAAACACGTTACATTGGATGGAAGCATAGAGTTGTTCGCTTGATTCCACCGCCTTCTGCTCGGTTGACGTTTCGAAGCTGGACTCACGAAGATTCCGCGTTGGCGGAAGCATTGTGGTGCGATCCGGAGGTTACCTTTTACTTCGGCGGCGCAATGACCCGGGAGCAAGCACAGGAACGGCTCCGCTTGGAGTGTGAGCGTGGGAATCGTCTAGGCACACAATACTGGCCAATTTTCTTGCGTGACACGGGCGAGTTTGTCGGATGTGCCGGTCTGCGGCCATGGTCGATGGACCCCAATGTGGTCGAAACGGGTGTCAATCTGACGCGGTCTGCCTGGGGATTGCGTCTGGGTGAAGAGGCTTTACTCGCTGTGCTGGCTCATGGATTCGGGACGCTGGACGCACCGAAGATTGTCGCCGGCCATGGGACCGCACACGAAAACTCGCGCAAACTGCTCGAGCGGGTTGGGTTCGAATACACGCACGACATTTTATGGGGGCCTGCAAAAATTGAAGCCTGCATGTGGGCAATCACCGCCGAGATGTGGCGTCAGCGGCGCAATATATAAGATTAGTACCGACAAACGCCGTTAGCGGATGTGATCCGCTTCCGCTTCTCGGCTCAATGAGTGACTCAGCCTGTTGTCGTCAACTAAAAAGTGCTTTCGCGTAGCTCGTTATTCAGCAAGCCCACCACCCAAGTGGCCCAAAAAGACTTTAGGAGAAGGTTCCGACATAATCTCCAAGCTCACACGATCAGTAACGCAAGATTCGGCCAAGCCAATGTTTGAGATAGTCTCTTGTCGAAACCACCGCGGCGCATTCAGCAAAGACTTGCTGGCTCTGGCATTTAAGCAGATCGAGGGTTTCCTTGTGATCTTCCCCTCCTAACTCAACGGGAAGGAAGGGGCGTGAATCAATCAGATATTCGATGGCATGCCCGAGGATTTCAAGGGCCTCCCCCTGTTGTCGGGTAGGCCGCCTTCGATCGAGTTCTGATTTCGGTTTCCTCTCCGGCATCACCGGGCTCTGATGTTCGGTTGATCTGGGATAATTCGTAAGAAATACGTCAGTCTCATGCTTCGCTTTCTTGTTAACTTCAAAATTACTTGCGATGCTGAGGGAATCGAAGGACGATGCCAGCGGCGAGGCGAAAGTTGTTCTGAACATTGGTGGTGCTGTTTAGAAATTGGGTCCGGAGCCAGTCTGCCTGGATGGCCCTCACGGCAAAGTGGCGAGACAGGCCGATGTCGACACCACCGCCCACCTGCAAGGCGAAGGAATTATAGTCGGTAAGCGATCGGGAGAGCGTAGGAAAGTAGCTGTTGAAACCATGGGCCTCACCGATCAATCCTTGGCCGAAGATGGCGAGACTCTTCTTTCTGCCGGTGTGACTGGGTCTGTACCAGGTGTAACGCGGGCCGAAGGTGGTAGTGACCATCGTTAGCCCGACACCGCTATTAGCGGCCTCACCTACATTCGTTCCCGTAATATTCGCTGCGACGCCCAACCCGTGATAGGCCTGAGCTGAGAGCTCGACACTTCCGCCCTGCTGCCAGAAGGTAGGATTTGAAACGAGATTGCTGTGCTGCACGGTGTAGGTCACAGCAAGATCCACTTCCTGGTGGCCAGGCGTAGAAGCAGAAGCAAGTGCTTGTGCCCTTAGACTGGAAGTCAGTAGCAGCGATGCCGCGAGCAGTAGCAAATAGCGAAATCTCAGATGCATCATCCTTCTCCTCTTGACTACTGCACGTTCAGCGTGGCGTTGACCGAATGCTGAATGGTTCCACTGGTGGCCGTGATGGTGATGTTGTAGGTCTGCGGCGCGTGACCAAAGAAGCCGTTATGGGAGCCGCAACCTGTCAGACCGGCCGTGGCAATAATGCCGGCAAGGAGAACAAATATCAGGGAGAAATACCGTCCTGCTATGCGTCCGTTTCGACGCATTCGCCTGGCACCAAACAATGGCAGCAAGAGCAGCCCCCAGGCAATGGAGCCGACACCGCCCCCAACTCTGTTCATAGCAATCACTGAGGCTGTCTTAACGCTCAGATTGACTGCAGTGGGGCCGCCGTTAGCTGCAACCGTCGTAGGAGTAAAGGTCGCGGTTGCACCAGAAGGGAGTCCCGTGGCCGTGAATGTAACGACTCCGGGATAGGTGCTGTTGGTGGGAGCAACCCGCACGGCATAAGTTGCGGCCATGCCGGAGATAACGGTCTGGCTCTGCGCCGAAGTGAGGATCAAGGTGAAGTCAAGCGCCGGGGTCACTTGGCCAACTCCGACAGTATCCACAGCAGACGTGGCCGAGTTGTAGCTGGCATCGCCTCCGTAAACTGCCGTCACGGGGTGCGTCCCCGAGGAAAGTGTCGTTGTGGTAAGTATGGCAGTCGTACCGACAATTGTCGCCGTTCCCAGAACAGTATTTCCGTCCATGAACGTAATGGTGCCGGTCACCCCTGGAGGAACAGTTGCGGTGAAGGTTACAGGTTGTCCTGGAACTGCCGGATCTGGGGTAGAGGTCAGCGTCACATTGACCAGACCACCTTGTCCTGGCGTCGCCTTTGCTACTGTGAGAGTACCGCGGACGAACGCAACCACATAGTTGTTCGAGTTCAGGCCAGCCACCGAGATTGGATAGGAGCCAACCGGAGAGGTTGGGGTCCCGGTGGTTGAGTAAACAGGTACACCGAGCACTGCTGTGGTGTAGGTATCCCCATTCACCAATGAACCCGCCACGGTATAGGTGAATGCCGGGTTGCCCTGGCCATACAGACGGCTTGCGTCATTCACCGTCACGGTCAGAGCCGCTCCGCCACCGGGTCCGGTTCTCGGATTGATCGTGACGTTGACCGGGCCGCTTGTACTCGCGCCAAAGTTCGTATCGCCCTGATAACTGGACGTGATCGTGTAGGCGCCAGCAGGTAGAACTGATGTGGTCAGTGTGGCGACACCACCGGATACGGTGCCAGTACCCAACACCTTGCTGCCATTCATAAAGACGACTGTACCTGTCGCACCGCTCGGCGCTAGAGTCGCTGTCAGTGTGACGGGATCCCCATACTGCGCCGCGTTAGTACTTGTGGTCAGCATTGTGGTTGTGGGTGCGGACACAATAGTCAGCGTGCCGTTCACGAACGTGATCTCATAGTTAGCGCTGCTCAGCCCGCTCACGCTGACTGGGAAGGTAGAGCTCGCAGCAGAAGTCGGAGTATCTGCGGCCGAGTAGGTTGGTGCTCCCGTGACTGCCGTGGCATAGGTATCAGCATTGACCAGTGCACCCGTGACTACGTAATTGAACTGCGGATCGGACGTGCCGTAGGGACGGCTCGCGTTCTGGACTGTAATCGTGAGCGCAGCTCCGCCGCCTGCTGCGGTTTTCATTGCCACGGTCACCGTCACCGGTCCGCTTTGACTGCTCGCGTAGGTCGCATCACCGTTGTAGACCGCGGTGACGGTATGCGCTCCGGCAACAAGCGTCGTTGTTGTCAGTGTGGCTATTCCACCTGATACAGTGCCAGTGCCCAGCAGCACCGAGCCATCATAGAAGTTCACCGTCCCGGTAACACCCGCAGTAACAGTGGCGGTCAGGGTGACAGGATCGCCATACTGCGTCGAAGACGGACTTGCCACCAACATTGTCGTTGAGGGAGATATGGTTACCGTCAATGTTCCAGGAACAAACGCGACCGTGTAATTGGCCGAGGTCAGGCCGCCGACCGCGATCGAATAAGTTCCGGGCGTCGATCCAGCCGCTGTGGAGTAGGTCGGTGTTCCGTTGATAGCTGTGGTGAAGGTGTCGCCATCGACCAATTGACCCGCGGGTGAATACGTGAACGGCGGGTTGGTTTGAGTTGTGGTTCGGGTCGCGTCATTGACCGTCACGGTAATCGCCGGCCCTCCGCCTGGCGCGGTGCGCTGTGTCACCGTCAGCTGTGCCGTGTTGCTCGTATTCGCAGGGACGTTCGTGTCGCCGTTATACCTTGCCGTAATATTGTGGACACCCGCGTTCAACGTGCTGATCGGCAGCACCGCCGTGCCCGTGTTGTCGAGCGACGCTGTACCTAAAAGCACGCCACCTTCATAGAAGCTTACTGTGCCAGTCGCAAAACCCGGCAAGACCACAGCCGTCAGCGTCGCCGGATCGCCATACATCACAGTGGAGGGAGCTACACTTAACGTCGTCGTCGACGTAGGCACGGTTGTGACTGCTTGGTTGTCGACTGCAGAGGTTGCAGGGTTATAGTTCGCATCACCGCTATAGACGGCCGTTACCGGATGCGTCCCGACAGCCAGTGCGCCGGTTGTAAATATTGCTGTCGTGCCGTTGATCGTACCCGTCCCCAGCACAGTTGCCCCTTCAACGAACTGCACCGTGCCTGTTACTCCACTCGGAACCGTGGCGGTAAAGAGCACCGACTGCGCAAAGGCGGAAGGATTGGGCGAAGACACGAGGGTGATGTCGGCTAATCCATTCTGCCCGAGCGTCGCTTTGCCAACGACCTGATTATCGACCGCAGAGGTTGCAGAATTATAGTTCGCATTCCCACTATAGACCGCTGTTATCGGATGTGATCCGACAGCCAGTGCTGACGTCGTGAAGGTTGCGGTCGTACCGTTGATTGTTCCTGTTCCCAGGACCGTTGCACCATCGACGAACTGCACTGTGCCTGTTACTCCGCTAGGCACTGTGGCCGTGAAAGTGACTGCCTGCTGGTAAGCAGACGGGTTGGGCGAAGAAACCAACATGATATTGGGAAGTCCGTTCTGTCCTAACGTCGCCTTCGTAACAGTTAGGGCGCCGTTTGCGAAGGCGATCACATAGTTGGTCGAGTTCAGTCCGCCCGTGATCGATATGGGATAGGCTCCAGCCGTAGAAGTTGACGTTGCAGTAGTCGAGTAGACTGGCACGCCCGTTACGGCGGTCGCGTAGGTATCTCCGTTCACCAATGTGCCCGTGACGGTGTAGCTGAAGGCAGGGTTTCCCTGCCCATACGTACGGCTTGCATTGTTGGCCGTCACCGTCAAAGCTGCTCCCCCGCCGGGTGCCGTTCGCGGACTGAGAGTGAGCGCAACGGGACCGCTGGTGCTCGCCCCGTAGTTGGTGTCGCCCTGGTAGCTCGACGTGATCGTATAACTGCCCGCAGCCAGCGTTGTTGTTGTCAGTGTGGCAACTCCACCCGACACGGTCCCAGTGCCCAGAACGGTGCTGCCATTCAGAAAGACTACGGTGCCGGTCGCGCCGCTCGGAGCCACGGTCGCCGTCAGTGTGATCGGGTCACCGTATTGCGCCGAATTAGTACTTGTCGTCAGCGTTGTCGTGGTGGGTGCAGACACAATGGTCAACGTGCCGTTCACGAGCGCAATCTCATAGTTGGCGCTGTTCAGACCGCTTACACTGATCGGGAAGGTCGCCCCCGCTGCAGAAGTCGAAGTGTCTGCGGCCGTGTAGGTCGGTGCTCCCGTGACGGCTGTCGCATAGGTATCACCGTTGACCAGAGTGCCTGTAACCATATAACTGAATTGCGGATCGGCCGTGTCGTAACTCCGGCTGGCATTCTGGACGGTTATGGTCAGCGCAGCTCCGCCGCCTGGCGCCGTCTTCTTTGCTACGGTCACCGTTGCTGGTCCGCTCTGGCTGCTCGCATAGGTCGCATCGCCGTTGTAGGTCGCGGTGATCGTGTGGGTGCCCGCAACAAGAGTCGTTGTCGTCAGCGTGGCAACACCGCCCGACACTGTGCCGGTACCCAGCAACACCGAGCCATCGTAGAAGCTCACTGTGCCGCTTGCGCCCGAGGTCACGGTTGCCGTCAGTGCCACTGGATCTCCATACTGTGGCGAAGACGGGCTCGCCACGAGCGTTGTCGTCGAGGGCGATATCGTCACGGTCAGGTTGCCGGCAACAAATGCAATCGTGTAGTTGGCAGAGGTCAAGCCACTGAGTACGACCGAATAAGTGCCGGGTGCCGATCCAGCGGTCGTGGAGTACGTCGCCGTGCCGCCGATCGCCGTCGCATAGGTATCCCCATTGACCAGTTGCCCAGAAGGTGAATAGGTGAAAGGAGGATTAGCCTGGGTCGTGGTTCGCGTCGCATCGTTGACCGTCAACGTAATCGCTGGCCCTCCGCCTGGAGCGGTGCGCTGCGTTACCGTTAGCTGCACCGTGTTGCTCGTACTGGGAGGAACAATCGGGTCACCGTTATACTTCGCCACGATGGTATGGACGCCTGCATTCAAGGTGCTGATCGGCAGCACTGCAGTGCCCGTGTTGTCGAGCGAGGCAGTACCTAGAAGCGTGACTCCCTCGTAGAAGCTCACTGTGCCTGTCGCGAAGCTTGGTCCTACTACTGCCGTTAGGGTCGCCGGATCTCCGTACATCACCGTTGTCGGGGCCACGCTCAACGTCGTCGTCGACGTCGACACCGTTGTGACTACTTGGTTGTCGACTGCGGATGTTGCCGAGTTATAGTTCGCATCGCCGCTGTAGACCGCTGTCATCGGATGCGTCCCAACAGCAAGTGTGCTGGTTGTATAGGTTGCGGTGGTTCCGCTGATCGTACCCGTCCCCAGCACCGTCGCCCCATCAACGAACTGCACGGTGCCCGTCACTCCGATGGGAACCGCAGCTGTAAAGATCACCGACTGAGCGAAGGCGGAAGGATTGAGCGAGGATGTCAGCGTAATGCTTGCCAGACCGTTCTGACCCAAGGTCCCCTTGTTTACGACCTGACTCAAGGCCGTTGCACTGCTGCCCGTAAAGTCGGTCGAACCGGGAGTGTACACCGCTGTGATGCCATGAGTGCCTACCGTCAGTGTGCTGCCGGTGAAGGTCGCTGTTCCGCTGCCATTCAGAGTCACTGGTCCACCAACAGAAGTCCCATCCACACTGAACTGCACAGTGCCCGTGGGTAGAGTTGTTCCGGCCGTTGGCGCTACTGTCGCAGTGAAGGTCACGGACTGCGAGTAAGCAGATGGATTCACCGATGAAGCCAAAGTTGTCGTCGTCGCAACAGCTACTCCCGTACCACTCAGAGAGATCGTTTGCGTCGATCCAACTGCGTTCAGTGAGTTATCCGTCAACACGGCTGAGCCTGTAAGTGCGCCCACCGTGGTCGGCACGAAGTTCACTGCATAGGTGCAGTTCGCTCCGGCGGCCAGTGTCTGCGGCGAGCTGCTCGTGGACTGTTGCGGGCAGGTCGTTGCCGCATCCAACGCGAAGTTGAGCGATACGTTGGGGTTGCTACCAGAAGAAGCCGGGGGAACCGTCAGGCTTCCGTTGCCGATGTTCGACATCGTTACTGTCTGTGGGGCATCCGTTGTATCCGATGTTCCTACCTTTGTCGCCGTCGGATACGTCAGGGCTGACTTGCTTACATCGACTTTGCGGATACGATAGTTGCCATAATCCGAGAGATAGATGTTGCCGGCTCCGTCCAGAGCAATGCCGAGAGGGCCTCCCAGATTGGCCTTGGTCGCAACGCCGCCATCCCCTGAAAAGACCGTCTGCCCAGTGCCGGCGAGCGTCGTAATCACACCTGTCCCAGCGTCTACCCTCCGGATGCGATTATTAAACTGATCTGCAATATAGAGGTTGCCTGCGGCGTCAAATGCCAGGGTTCCCGGGTAATACAACTCGGCGCTCGTGGCAGCACCGCCATCGCCTGCGAAGCCTTGGGTACCATTCCCAACCACAGTCGTGATGATGCCCGTCGTGGCATCTACCTTGCGAACGCGGTCGTTCCTCTGATCCGCAATATAGACGTTGCCCGTGTTATCGATGGCAACTCCGGCCGGAAATTGAAATTCGGCACTCGTCGCCGGACCGCCATCCCCCGAGTAGCCAACAGTTCCATTGCCCGCAACCGTCGTGATGATGCCGGTTCCCTCCGCTACTTTACGAATGCGGCAGCCGTTGTAGTCAACGATGTAGAGATTGCCAGAGCTGTCGACGTCTACCTCACCAGGGGCTACCAGCCCTGCGCTGGTAGCCGGGCCGCCATCTCCCGAGTAAGCCGATACCCCGTTGCCCGCAACCGTCGTGATGATGCCGGTTGCAACATCCACCTTGCGAATCCTGACGTTGCCAAAGTCGGCAATATAGAGATTGCCAGCGGTATCGACGGATACGCCTTGAGGATCCATGATCTCAGCATTGGTCGCCTGGCCACCGTCCCCCGAGAAACCAGCGGTTCCGTTGCCCGCAACCGTGGTGATAATGCCTGTTGCGGCTGCAATTTTTCGGATGCGGTTGTTAACATAGTCCGCGATATAAATATTGCCGGCGCTGTCAACTGCCTCTCTGAAGACGGCATCTATTTCGGCGCTTGTTGCCGCGCCGCCATCGCCCGAGTAGCCCGCCGTACCATTGCCCGCCACCGTCGTGATGATTCCTGGTGTCAGTGCCACTAATGGCCCAAGACCTACGCCGGTCAGCCCGACATTGAAATTGCCCGCGCTGTCGACCACCTGCAGCGGTACCCACCGTTGTCCGGGATACCCTGGAGTGAAAGTGATTGAGATCGTGCAGACCGTACCCGCGGGATTGCTCGCCCCCACCGTGCAACCGGTGATCGACTGGATGGCGTACTCCTGCTTGCCGCCCTGGGACTGCGGAATAGTGATGCTCGTGATCGTCCCCGTCGCCGGTAAGGTAAACGTGATGTTTTGTGGCACGCTTGTAGTGGCTACCGGAATAGGTGGAAGGAAGTTGGTGTTGGTTGCGCCGCCATTATTCACTACATGGTTGTCGACGGCGGAAGTAGCGGTGTTGTAGTTGACATCGCCACTATAGACCGCCGTCACCGGATGCGTTCCGACCGCAAGCGTCGTCGTCGTGAACGTCGCCGTAGTGCCGCTGATCGTGCCTGTGCCCAGCGTCGTTGCACCGTCCTTGAAGGTCACCGTACCGGTTACACCGGCCGGAACCGTCGCGGTGAAGGTCACTGACTGACCCATATTCGATGGATTCGGAGAGGAGTTCAGGGCGATGTTCGCCAGTCCGTTCTGGCCGAGTGTCGCCTTGCTCACCACCTGGCTCAAAGCAGTTGCGGAACTCGCCGTGAAGCTGGTTGAGTCTGGTGTATAAACCGCAGTAATGTTATGAGTGCCTACCGCCAATGTGGTACTTGTGAGAGTCGCAGCTCCGCTGCCATTCAACGTCACAGGCCCGCCAACAGCCGTCCCATCCACACTGAACTGTACGGCGCCTGTGGGCAGAGCTGTACCTGTTGTCGGCGCAACCGTCGCCGTAAAGACCACAGCCTGACCGAAGACCGATGGATTCGCGGACGAAGCCAACGTCGTCGTCGTGCTCGCCGCCACACCCGTCGCATTCAGATGAATCGTTTGCATCGATCCCGCAAGGTTCAGAGAGTTATCGGTCACCACCGCAGAGCCTGTAATCGTGCCCGCCACCGTCGGTGCGAAGTCGATCGCATAGGTGCACTGCGCGCCGGAGGTCAGCGTCTGAGAAGAACTGCTCGTAGACAGCTGCGGACACGTCGTCGCGTTATCCAGCCCAAAGTTCAGCGACATGCTCGGATTGCTGCCGGCTGATGGCGGAGGAACCGTAAGGTCCGCGTTACCCACGTTCTCGACCGTGACCGTCTGGGGGTTGTCCGTCGAATCCGACGTCCCCACTGTCGTCGCCGTCGGGTACGTCAGGATCGACTGACTGAGATCAATCTTGCGGACGCGGTTGTTGCCAAGATCCGACGCGTAGAGGTTGCCCGTGTTATCGAAGGCAATGCCGCTGGGATATTGCAACGCAGCGCTGGTCGCCGCTCCACCGTCGCCCGAATAGGCCCCGGTTCCGTTGCCCGCCACTGTCGTGATAATCCCGGTCGCAGCATTCACCTTGCGGACGCGGTTGTTGAGGTAGTCTCCGATATAGAGGTTGTCTGCGCTGTCAAAGGTAAGATACTCAGGGTTATGCAACGCGGCGCTGGTCGCCGGGCCGCCATCGCCCGAATAGGCTCCGGTCCCATTGCCCGCCACTGTCGTGATGATCCCCGTCGCTATCGTCACCTTGCGGACACGGTTGTTGCCAGGATCCGCGATGATGAGGTTGCCCGCGCTATCCAGGACAAGATGAGTAGGATCTGCAAGCATAGCGCTGGTGGCTGGGCCCCCATCGCCCGAATAACCTTGTGTTCCATTGCCCGCCACCGTAGTGATGATCCCCGTCGCCGCATTCACCTTACGGATGCGATGGTTGCCAAAGTCCGCGATGTAAAGGTTGCCCGCGCCGTCCAGAGCCACTCCAGTAGGAGACCACAACGCGGCGCTCGTGGCAGGACCTCCATCGCCTGAGTAGTTTGTGTCCCGTTGCCCGCCACTGTCGTGATGATCCCCGTCGCCGCATTCACCTTGCGGATTCGGTTGTTGTAATACTCCGCGATGTAGAGGTTGCCCGCGCTGTCCAGGGCCACGACTTCAGGACCATTCAACTGAGCACTGGTTGCCGCCCCTCCATCTCCCGAGTAGCCCGCGGTTCCGTTGCCCGCCACTGTCGTAATGATCCCCGTCGCTGCGTTCACCTTGCGGATGCGATGGTTGCTAAAGTCCCCGATGTAGAGGTTGCCCGCGCTGTCGAAGACTTCGCCTACAGGACTATTCACCTGCGCGCTGGTAGCGGCGCCGCCATCACCTGTGGAGCCAGCCGTCCCATTGCCCACCGCAGTCGTGATAACTCCTGGAGTGAGCGCTACGAGAGGACCCTGACCGATGCCTGTCAAACCGAAGTTGATATTGCCGGTGCTCGTAATTACCTGCAGCGGCACCCACCGCTGCCCGGAATAGGCTGGAGTAAAGCTGACTGGGATAGTGCAGACGGTGCCTGAAGGATTGCTGGCCCCGATCGTGCATCCGGTAATCGTCCCAATGCTGTATTCCTGCTTGCCCCCCTGGGACTGGGGAACGGTGATGCTGGTGATGGTCTCAGCCGTTGTCGTCTGCAGAAGAATATTCTGTACAACACTGCTGGTGCCGATCGCAGTAGTGGGAAACTTGTTGGTGGTGAGCCCTAATGTACGAATGCGGTTGTTATTAAAATCTGAGACGTAAAAGTTGCCCGCATTGTCAACGGCAATACCCAATGGAGCGCTAAACTCAGCGCTGGTCGCCGGCCCGCCATCACCTGTGAATCCCGCCGCCCCAGTACCCGCCACTGTTGTGATGATCGCCGTGCCCTGAGATACCTCACGAACGCGGTTGTTGCCTTGATCGGCAATATACAGGTTTCCCGCTTTGTCGAAAGTGACGCGGGCAGGAGTACTTAATTCGGCACTGATCGCTGCACCGCTATCACCGGCGAAGCCAGCCGTCCCAGTACCCGCATAGGTCGAGATTACCCCAGTCCCCGCAGTAACCTTGCGAATGCGATTGTTGCCTACGTCGGCGATGTAGAGATTCCCCACGCTATCGAGTGCAAGACCGGCGGGAGAATTTACGCTAGCTGTTGTAGACGCACCACCATCACCTGCGAAGGCAGCTGCTCCATTGCCCACATACGTCGTGATCACTCCAGTTCCCGCGGCAACCTTGCGAATGCGATTGTTGGCGTTGTCGGCGATGTAAAGATTACCCGCGCCGTCGAGGGCTAAATCGGTGGGCGAATACATCTCCGCGCTAGTGGCCGCACCACCATCACCGGAAAAGCCAGCTGTCCCGTTGCCCGCAACTGTTGTAATTACGCCTGTCCCTGCATCCACCTTGCGGACGCGGTTGTTGGCCTGGTCAGCAATGTATAAATTGCCAGCACTGTCGACGAAGATCCCGGTAGGACCCTTCAATTCGGCGCTCGTAGCAGGCCCCCCATCACCGGTAAAGCCAGCCGTCCCGTTGCCCGCAACTGTCGTGATAATCCCCGTCGCCGCAGTAACCTTGCGAATGCGATTGTTTTGCCAATCCGCAATATAGAGGTTTCCAGCGCTGTCAGTTGCAATACCTTCTGTTCGGTTCACCTCCGCGCTTGTGGCTGGACCGTTATCGCCGGCGAAGCCAGCCGTCCCGTCGCCTGCCGCCGTCGTGACGCCGGGCACAATCTTCATTTGCGCCATGGTTGGCACGCCTGTCGCAACCAGAAAGATAATGGCGCCTAGGGCAAGAGAAAAACGTTTTCCGGCGGAAATCAACGATTCAATCGGACGGCGATGATTCGGGATCATGATCTAGTTCTCTCTTCCGTAAGGAGGTACATACATGGCTCGCCTGAATTCAGGGCCAAAAATCTCCGAGCGCTCGTTGCAGAGCACCGGTTGGCGCGGTATTGTCTGTCGTTAACTAGCTACAGGTCGTTGTCACTATCAATGGGGCACACCTATTCCTCTGCATAAACGAAGGTGAGACTAGTTGGACCTGTGAGCCACTCGCTAAGTGGCACAGCGAAAGAGGGAGGAGAAGCAAAGAGAAGCAAGGCGAAGCATTGAACTGATGCAGTAGATTACTTTAGCGTGGAACTCATTTAGATTAGAAAATTCTAACGGAGATACTTGCATGACCAGAATTGAAATTAATACCACGAAAGTTGCAAATGAAAAATTGCGAATGGCTGGCCAGTCAACTTGACAATTTTTGTGTGAACCGGAACGCTTTCCCGAAAATACGCAGAGCTGTTAGGACAAGCAGGATTACCATCCGCGGGCCTGTATATGAAGGACCAGCGTTGCCCCTGCAATTCCGGTATCTTCATTCTCTCTACTGCGCGGCGAATCCCGCACTCAGCCAGGTGGCTATTGTTCTGTTTCTTCCAGCTCTCTTTGCTGCATACAGCATTTCGTCCGCTCGGCGGAGTGCCTCCTGCAGGTTCTCTCCCCTTTGGACCTCAGCAACGCCGAAACTAGCCGTGACCATCCGCTTTCTCAGGCGGCCACTTCCGAATCGAGTCTGAGCGATCTCATTGCGCAACCTTTCGGCCAGTGCGTAAACGTCGTTTCTGTCTAGATTGGAGATGAGCACTGCAAACTCTTCTCCTCCGAGTCGTGCCGCAGCGTCCGACACACGGATATTTTCAGAAATCAAGGAGCCAAGCCGGACCAGTACTTCGTCTCCCCCGTGGTGACCGTATAAATCATTAATCGATTTGAACTCATCAATGTCAAAGACGATCATCCTCAGAGGGTGCGGCGCTGCTCTCGAAACCAGATGTTTTGCGAATTCTTCAAATCCTCGGCGATTTAATAGGCCCGTCAAAGGATCGGTAGTTGCTTTCCGATGCAACGTGCTGACGATGTCAGACACAACGGCGGCAGAGAGGGCCAGCCCAACCATAACCGTAAAAACGATGAAGGAGAAGTTCAGCCATATCCAGAAAGGCGATTGAGTAAGGGTGGCGAGATCTCTGCCGCTGCCCACATATCCAAGCGTAAAGATGGTCCTCGGGAAAAACTGAAGTGCGAAAATAAAGAGGGTCCAGAACAAAACGCGATCAATCGGTCTCCGTGCAGCTCTTCGCGTCTTCAGCGCAGTGGCAAGCAACAACAGAGCCAGACCGAAGTTCAGGATATAAATTCTTGCATGAAGGCTACGGTCAATGTAGTAGAAGTACGCGATGCCGCCGACAATCACTCCCCCAGACTGAGGTTCAGAAAATAGTTTGATCGGAGGCCAAGGCGCATCAGTATACCGTCTGCGAAAACGAGTACAGACACCGTGTAGAGGATGCAGGAAACGACAGCGTTCAGGCCGAAATCGTGTGGAATCAGTAAAATCTGCGACAACGCTGCCAGGCTGAACAGGAAAAAGGCGGCAGCTAGCCATAGAAGATAACGAAGCCGTTTCCAGTAGCTCCAAATGCCCAGAAATACTGCAGCAAAAAGGATGGCGACCGCTGGCCCCGCAAGGGTCAACACGCGGATTGCTGCTGTCGCAGATGGAGAAGTATCAATTGTTCGTAAACTCCCGGAGTCCGGCTCTTTACGATTCTAACCGCCTCCGAGCAGTACCCGTCATGGGAGACTTCCCATGCAACCAGCTGACTTCGGGGAATATATCCCTCTCTTCAGGATATAAAGCGCAAATTCCATACGAGAGCATAACGTCCAATAGAAGTTGTAAACGTGCAAACAGGAGTATCTGAGAGCTCAATGATCGTTGAGCTGCTTGTTAGCGGTGTGCTTGCTAGTCCATCCATTTTCAATTGTCGATAAATCGCCAATGCGCTCATCGGGAACGGATTAACATCCGCGAAGACGAATTGTCGTTCCTAGTGGCATGGCAATTCTATGTTGGAAGTAGTTCTACCTGGTTTGGCAGGCGGCGCAGCTTAGCATGAGGGGCGTTCGCGGGTGTTCCGAGTTAGGGCGGCGGCTTGTTGGAAGTAACGACGGGTTTCGGGATTTGCGTTAGTGCCTATAGACGCGCTCAGCAGAAGCAACCCGCTTCTGCTTCCCGGCTCAATGAGCGACTCGCCCTGAAGTCGCCAATCCGTCTGTTCAACTTCCAACCAGCGTGGACCCGTCCTGAAGAGTGCCGACGCTTCGCGCTCGGTCTTATCTGCCCGCCGACGGGCTTACCCCCCGCCATCATCGTGCTAGGCGATTTGGAGCCCGGCGTCAGAGAAACAAGAGCAAAGGCACAAGTTGTGAGAAAGAGCGGCGCAGGAGGCTGCAAAGACCCGGACTGAGGCTATTTTATTCGAGGGCTGATTTCGATTTCCCAAATGCGACTGCGCGAAAATTGGTTGGATCGACGCCGTAGGCTGTACGGAACGCATGTGAGAAGTGGCTGCGACTAGAGAAGCCCACGCTGCGGGCGATTTGATCTACCGGCGCATTGGTGGTGGCAAGCAGCTCACGCGCACGGCGTAGGCGCTCCGACTTGAGCAGGTTTAGCGGAGTTCTTCCGAAGGTTTGTGTAAAGCGCGCGGCAAAGGTGGAACGGCTCATTCCGGCGACGGACGCCAGCGCTTCCACAGTAAACCGCTCCGAAGGACATTCGAGCATCGCCTGTAGGGCTCTTGCAAGACCCGGCTCGGCCATGGCGCTCATCCATGGGATTGGTGCTGTGCCGCGGTCGATCTGCCGCCGCAAGAGCAAAATCAGGCACTGCTTTAGGAGAGCTTCAGTGAGCGCTCGGGTGCCTAATCCGGGCCGGGAGGATTCTGCAAGAAGAATGACAAATTGATCGCGCAATCCCTCCCGCCCGTCGAAGTGCTCGACAATAGGCTTGTCCAGGGAAGCGAATAGATCCGGGGTCGAGGTGACCGCGACGCCGACTTCGCCGCACGCCGTCAATAT
>Ga0068855_100001563_pt1 | contig 28780 bp, 24 predicted proteins | sample KBSCornC52_FD_66592 | JGI IMG/M metagenome (GOLD analysis project Ga0068855, IMG submission 66592) | Corn rhizosphere microbial communities from Kellogg Biological Station, Michigan, USA - KBS Corn C5-2 | ecosystem: Host-associated > Plants > Roots > Rhizosphere > Soil ... | reverse complement strand
TTGGCGGTGACGCCGAAGGGAAGGTCGCCATCGACGGTGATGCGGAAGGTCTTGGGCTTGGACTGGGGCAGCGTCTGGGTGGCCATGACGTGCTCGACCTCGGACGTACCGATGCCGAAGGCCAGCGCGCCGAAGGCTCCATGGGTGGCCGTGTGGGAATCGCCGCAGACGATGGTCATGCCGGGCTTCGTGGCTCCGAGTTCGGGCCCAATCATGTGAACGATGCCCTGGTCGCGATCCTGCACGTCGAAGAACTCGATGCCGAACTCGGCGCAATTTTTGCGCAGAGCGCCGACCTGAGCATTGGAGATCTGGTCGGCGATGACCAGGCGGTCCTGCGCGGAGGTGGTGGGCACGTTGTGGTCGACGGTGGCGATGTGGCGGTCAGGACGGCGAAGCTTGCGGCCAGTCAGGCGAAGTCCGTCAAAGGCCTGGGGCGAGGTGACCTCGTGTACGAGTTGGAGGTCGATATAGAGGATGGTCGGCTCGCCGGCGGGTTCGACGACGACGTGGGACTGCCAGACTTTTTCGAAGAGAGTGCGGGGGGTCGAGTTCGGTATCGTCATGGGATTCTCAGGTCTCAGTTTCTTGGTGCTAATGTGGGCGCCTGGTCCTCGGGCTGCTGGCCGGCGGTTTTAGATGAGGTGCGAATGCCGAGCGATGCAGGCGGGACCTCGTGCGGTGTGCCGTCAGGGTCGACCAGGACGGCGTGGGTGATGTTCTGCACGATGCCGGAGCCGGGAAGCGGCTGCGCACTCCAGCGTGCGATGGAGCGGGTGAGGGCGGCGGGGACGTGCTCCGCTCCCGAGCCAGGGCCGTCGACGGTCAGCGGATCGTTAGGGAAGAGCCAGAGGGTGTATTCGGCTGTGGGGTCGGTGGTAGGGCGGCCCTGCTTGATCCAATCGATGGCGGCGAAGGCGGCAAGGTGGTGCTTGCCGTTGAGATCGATCCACATCAGGCCGCGTGCAGGCTCAAAGTGGAAGACCCGCCCCGTGATGGTGAGGTAGCGGTTTTCATCGGCGACGACGCGGCCGGGCACGCTGAGATAGTCGTATGCCGTCTCGGCCAGTGTTTTGTATTTTCCGTTGATCGGCACTCCCCAGAAGGTCTGGGGTGCGGTGAAGAGCTGCTCGAGCAGCGGACGGAAGCGCGGGTCCTGCACAAGCTCGTTCTCCCGGCCGTCCTTGTTCTTGTCGTCTGGCGCATACTGCCACAGCCACTCGACGTCCTCACGCTGTCGCTTGTCCTTGGGCTTGGCATAGGAAGGCGCAAGCGTGGCGGCGAAGAGAGTTGCGGCGGTGGCGAGTTGGAGGAGTCGGCGCATTCTGTTAAGACGAAAGCTCAAACGAGAAAGCAAATGCTCTTTGCTGCTGCGAAGACTAGACGGCGTGCATGGACTGGCGGCGGTCGATGGCCTCGGCGAGCGCCTGGTGGACGAGCTTGCCCATCTCGCGGGTAGAGACGAGCTGCTGGCCTGGGCTGCCGCCGCGAGCGATATCGGCGGTACGGTAGCCATCGGCGAGAACCTTAGCGACGGCGGCCTCAATGGCGGCGGCGTCCTGCTCCAGATGTGCGGAGTGGCGGAGGACCATAGCGGCGGTGAGGATGGCGCCGAGCGGGTTGGCCTTACCCTGACCCGCGATGTCGGGGGCAGAGCCGTGCACCGGTTCATAGAGATTGACCGCGCCGCCGATGGTCGCCGAGGGCAGCATACCAAGCGAGCCGGTAATCACGGCGGCCTCGTCGGAGAGGATATCGCCGAACAGGTTCTCGGTCAGTACGACGTCAAAGTTGCGAGGAATGTTCATCAGGTGCATGGCCATGGAGTCCACCAACTGATGCTCGAGCGTGACCTCGGGATAATCCTGGGCCACTTCGGTGACAGCGGCGCGCCAGAGCTGTGAGACCTCAAGCACATTGGCCTTGTCGACGGAGGTGACCTTTTTGCGGCGTTTCTGGGCGAGTTCGAAGGCGATGCGCGCAACGCGGACGACCTCGGCGCGGGTGTAGACCATGGTGTTGTGGGCGCGCTGGGCTTCGCGGTCCCAGGCGCGGGGCTGGCCGAAGTAGAGGCCTCCGAGCAGCTCACGGACAAAGAGGATGTCGGCGCCCTCGGTGACCTCCGGCCGGAGGGGCGAGTTGCCGGAGAGCGCGGGATACGCGATGGACGGGCGCAGGTTGGCGAAGCCGCCAAGTGCGGCGCGGATTTGCAGCAGGCCAGCCTCAGGGCGCTTGTCGGGTGGAAGGGCATTGAATTTGTTATCGCCGACGGCGCCCATCAGCACGGCGTCGGACTCCAGGCAGGCCTCGAGCGTGGCCGTGGGCAAAGGCGAGCCGGTCTGGTCGATGGCGACTCCACCGACGAGAAGTGGAGTAAAGGCGAAGTCATGACCACCGAACTCGGCGACGGCTTTGAGGATGTGGACAGCCTCGTTGGTGACCTCGGGACCGATGCCGTCTCCGGCGAGGATTGCGATCTTCAACTTCATTCCAATCTCCTGCGCAATAGGCGCGAAATCTAGATATCCGGGGAGAAGCGAAGCCCGCGGATCAGAGGATGAATCTATGCCGATACGACGGCGGGTTCCTGCGGTTTGAGAAGTGCGACGATGTCCTGGTCGTAGATGATCTTCTTGCGATCGGCAAGGTCGGTGAAGCGGTGATAGACGGTATCCAACTCGGCGCGGGTGAGGTTGTGACCGAGTTCGTGCAGGCGGTGCTCGAGCGCGCGGCGCCCGCTGTGCTTGCTAAGCACGAGCGAGTTGTGCGGGACGCCGACCGATTCGGGCGTCATAATCTCGTAAGTCAGCGGATTGGCGATGACGCCGTGCTGATGAATTCCCGCCGCATGGGCAAAGGCATTGGCGCCCACGATGGCCTTGTTCGGGGCAGCGGCGAAACTGATGCACTGGCTCAGCATCTGGCTGGTGGGGTAGAGCTGGTTCATAACAATGTTGTGGTGGTAAGGCATCTTGTCCTTGCGGACGGTGAGGATGGCGGCAATCTCTTCGAGAGAGGCATTCCCGGCCCGCTCGCCGATACCGTTGACGGCGCACTCGACCTGGCGGACGCCGGCCTGGATGGAGGCGATGGTGTTGGCGACGGCGAGACCGAGGTCATCGTGGCAGTGCGCGGAGAGAATGACGTTCTCGATGCCCGGCACGCGGGCGCGAACGTCCAGGAACATCTGCGCGTAGTCCTGCGGGACGCAGTAGCCGACGGTGTCGGGCAGGTTGAGCGTGGTGGCTCCGGCCTGAATCGCGACGTCGAGCACCTTGCAGAGGAAATCGCGATCGGTGCGCGTGGCATCTTCGGGCGAGAACTCGACATCATCACAGTAGGTGCGGGCGAGCGCAACCATGGCCGCGATCTGATCGAGGGCCTGCTCGCGCGTGATCTGGAGCTTCGCGGCGAGATGCAGATCCGAGGTGGAGAGGAAGGTGTGAATGCGTGCCCGCTCGGCGGGTTCGATACTGCGCGCAGCGGCCTCGATGTCCTCGCGTTTGCAGCGGGCGAGAGAGGCGATCTTGGGTCCGCGAACCTCGCGAGCGATGTCGCGGATCGACTCGGAGTCGCCTTCGGAGGCGATCGCGAATCCGGCCTCGAGGATGTCGACACCGAGTGCGGCGATCTGGTGCGCCAGCCGCATCTTCTCGTCACGATACATAGTGCAGCCAGGCGACTGCTCGCCATCGCGAAGGGTCGTATCGAAGAAGTAGACGCAGTCGTTCATCGTGGAAGGCTGGGCTACAGGAGGGTCCTGGGAGCTCATTCGGTTTTCCTCGCAGATGGCATTGCTTGTCCTAAGAATAACGCGTGCTTATGTCGCCAGGCACGGGTATCATTCATTCTAATGGCAGCATAGGTGAATGTCTGAGGTGGGTTGCGGCGGAGATCTCTCTGTTTGAATGACCTTTCCCCCTCAACGAATCCTCCCGAGGAGTGCGATGGATCTGTTTCAACTGGAGACGTTTCTTGCAGTCGCCGAGGAGAGGAGCTTCTCCCGAGCCGCGGCGAGGCTGCATCGCACGCAGCCAGCGGTCAGCCAGATCATCGCCAAGCTGGAGGGCGAGCTGGGCGAGGTACTGCTGGACCGTACCTCGCGCGAGGCCAAGCTGACCGACGCCGGCGAGGTGCTGCGCGACTATGCGACCAAGATGCTGAATTTGCGCAGCGAGGCGGCGGGTGCGCTGAGCGAGTTGCGCGAGCTGCATCGGGGACGGCTGAACCTGGCGGCAAACGAGTACACCTGTCTCTACCTGCTGCCGGTGCTGGATGAGTTTCGACGGCTGAATCCGCGGATCAAAGTGGCGGTGCAGCGGTCGCTGGCGAGCCGCATCGCGGACGATGTGCTGGTGCACTCGGTGGAGATCGGCGTGCTGAGCTTCCGCCCGGAGGACCCGAACCTGCGGTCGGTGGTGGTGTATCGGGATGAGCTGGCCTTTGTGGTGAATCCAAACCACCCTCTGGCGAAGGAACAGGAGGTGTCTATCCGGCAGTTGGGAACGCAGCATTTTGTGGCGCACAATATTGCTTCCCCGCAGCGGCAAAAGGTAATCGAGACGTTCCGCCGGCATAAGACGCCGCTGCGAATCGGGGTGGAGTTGCCGTCGTTAGAAGCGGTGAAGCGGTTTGTGGAGAGGGGCAACGGCGTGGCGCTCGTGCCCGGCCTGACGCTGGAGCGCGAACTGGAGCGCGCCAGCCTGGTCCGAGTACGGGTGAAGGAGCTGCAGCTGGAGCGGCGGCTGCGGCTGGTATATCGGAGGCAGGCGAACCTATCGCATGCGGCACTGGCCTTCCTGAAGGTGGTGGAGCACTATGCGGGGGCGCATGGCGACCCCTTCTCATTCGACCCGGAGCGGGGCAACGGACTGGGCTGAGGGGCCGAAGTGGCTGCATTGTCAAGGTTTCAGGCTCCTATGGAAAAATATTGCGCCAGCCTCAAACTCTGGGAAAGCGTTCCTCGTCTGTAGCTGTAGAAATAATGTCTGCCGGCGCTTGGAGGCCGGCTTCGACACCGGAGAGATACAGATGAAGATGACGATTCGCGGATTGGCTGCACGCCTTGGCGTTGTAGCCGTTTGTAGTGCTGCGCTGTGCTCGGCTCCCTTGCTGGCACAGGGCGGCGGAGGTGGCATGCGTATGAGCCCGGACGACCGGGTTGCCGCCATCGACAAGGCCGTTACGCTCACCGATGAGCAGAAGCCCAAGGTGAAGTCGATTATCGAGGCCGACCAGAAGAAGATGCAGGATCTGTTTGCAGCACAGGATCCTGACATGCGCGAAAAGATGACCAAGATGCGCGCGGATGAGAACACGCAGATCAAGGCCCTGCTGACGGATGACCAGAAGACCAAGTATGACGCGTACGTTGCGTCGATGCCGCGGCGTGGCGGCGGCGGTCCTCCTCCAGCACAGTAAGGCTGAATTTCAAAGCAGCGAGGCCGGAGACCGAAATGGTCTCCGGCCTTTTGCGTGTGGCGCGCACGTCCAACCGCTTGAACGGTCAAACGGGTACAATGAGGGAAGCAAACGCGGGACAAGGCTCAGGGCCGGCGTCATTTGCCAAGGATCGACAAGGGGTACAGACCAGGAATGAAGAGAATGATGTGGTTGGGCGTGCTCATGCTCGTGGCCGCTCGCGCGTACGGTCAGGAGAGCCGCCAGGATATAAGCTTCAGCGGCACCGGAATATTTAGCCCTACGATTCATGGCGCGGCAAACGTCCAACAGAGTTCGACAAAAGCGCTTGGCCTGCTGATGAGCTACCGCTACATGTTGACGCCGCGCAGCGCGCTCGAGGTGAACTACAGCTTCGAACAGAATAATCAGAAGTACTTCACCAGTTTCATCCGCGACGCACGCGTCCACTCGCGCATGCAGGAGGCTTCGGCTGCCTACGTCTATACGCGCACGTATCGGCGGTACAACCCCTTTTTGGAGGGCGGTGTGGCTGGGCTGATCTTTACTCCGGTGCTAGATCATGAGACCAACCTGTTTGGCACCAAGTCGACGAAGGGGATTGGCGGGCTGTTTGGCGGTGGATTGGCATATGAGCTAAGCCCGAGCTTCGATATCCGGATTGAGTATCGCGGACTGGTCACCAAGGCCCCGAGCTTCGGAAAAACGGAGTTTTCCACTAACCGCTACGAAGTGATCTCGATGCCGGCGGTGGGGATCGCGTATCACTTCTAGAATTCGCAGCAAATGAAAAGCCCCGGCCGAGGCCGGGGCTTTTGCTGGGTGTTGGCGCTGAGTTAGAGGGTGCAGGCTCAGTGATTTTTATATCGGGGTTTGCCTTCGAAGTGATAGGCGACTCCTATGGTGAGCAGCTGAGGGTGAAGCCCCCCGTTCTGGAATCCCATCCAGTGCTGGTACTCGTAGTCAAGCCGGGCATGAATATGCCGTGTGGCCTTAAAATCCACTCCACCGCCTGCAGCGAGGATGTTATAGCTCAGCTGGGTGTAGCCGAACGGATACTTGAAGCTGCCGCGACCGTAGAGAGCTTTGCCATAAGGTGAGAAGGGGCCGAAGTTCCAGAAATACCGGCCGCCGATCTCTGCGGTACGTTGCCGGCTTTGATCTCCCGAACTGCTGAAGACCTGGTGATATTCGGCTTCCAGTCCCCAATGGGTGCGGGGATCGATGTCGAGGTACAGTGCAAATCCAGGGAAGTTCCGGGGCTCGTAGTCCGGCCGTGCAGTGGTGAAGCCGCCACCGATCTGGATGTCGGCGGGCCGGGTGGCCGTGGGAATTGCCTGGGTTCGGGCAGCCGGTGCGGCCGCGAATAGAAGCGCAGCGACCAAGGCTGCCCACCTCGGTTTCGAATCTTTAACAAATCTGTCTTCGAGCGTTCTCTTGGTGACGTGCAAGTTGGCTATCCCTACCTACTTAGATGCACGCGGGTTGCCCGACGTTTAGTGGAACCGATAGGCCACTCCCGCAGTCAAGACAACCGGGTTGAGGCCATGCCGGAAAGACCAGCGCTGGTATTCGATGTCGGCGGGTCGAAGGGTGAGGTGGCTGCCGAGCAGGTACTCGACCCCTCCACCGGCCCCGGTAAGAAAGTAGGATCCACTGTCGTTGTATGGAGTGGTGAGCCGTCCGACTCCAATAAATCCCTTGCCGTATAGCTTGAACTGGTGCGCCCGCAGGATGATTCGCGGACCTCCGGTGAAAGATTTCTCACCAATCCGCTCCGGTGTGGAAATGGTCGTTTGGTGATAATTTGCCTCCAGACCCCAGTGCACGCCGAACTCATAATCGGCAAAGATTGTGAAGCCCTGGTCGCCTTTGCGGCCGTAATCCGTGCGGGCGTAGCTATAACCGCCGCCAATTTGAAGGTTGGAGAGGGCCGTTGCCGTTGGGTTGGCCTGGGCATAAGCCGCGGAAGAAAGTGCAAATGAGGCGGCAAAAGAACCGAGCGTAATCAGTTTCTTCAGCATTCCGTCTCCTGAGTAGAGTGATTCGTAAAGTACTCAGTTAGAGGATGCTAATGGTTTATATGTTGTGCGGTGCGCGTAAATTGCCGCACCGCACAAGTTTGACTGATTATTGAGCCGGCGTGGGAGTTGCACCATTGCCGGGCGCCGGAGCCGGAGCTGCATTCGCTGCGGGCGCTGGAGCCGGAGCCGTATTGTCGGCCGGCGGAGCCGTCTGGCCCTGGGGGGCTGCTGCTGCCGAGGGCTGCTGCTGCGCATTCGGGTTGTAATAGCTCAGCTTCAGGTAGACGGGCGTGATCTCAAACGGCATCTTGTCACGCGCATTAAGGATCGGCTCAAAGGCTGTGTGGAGCTGGATTACCTGGTCGGTCCACGGGTCGAAGCGTAGGAAACTGCCGAGTGGCATCGCAGCTTCCTGCTTGAGGTCCTTCATATCCAGCTTGGGACTCTTGCTCACCACAGCCTGCATCCAGAACGAGGGGTCCTTATCGCTCTTGATGAGAGCGTCGCCAATCATCGGAGTATTGAGCGCGGTCAGACCCTTGACTCGAGCCTGAAGCTGCTGCAGGTAGAGACCGAAATACTGCTGACCTCCGGCGAGCTCCTTCGCGTCGAGCAGCTTCATGGCTTCTTTGGCGGCTTCAGTGTTATCAGCGTCGGTGTGATGCATGGGAATGCGCTCAAAGACCGAGCTCGATGGAAACAGCAGGCGATCGCTGAAGGCGTACTTCGTGTCCAGCCGGTGTCCGAGGATGATGTGCGCCAGCTGGAATGCAAGCAGGCCGTTCAAGTTTCCCATCTGCTGAGCACCGTCGGAGGTGATGATGCTCGTTGTGTCGATGAGTCCTTTGGAGAGCAGGATGGTGTTGCCGATCGCCAGCGACTCCAGCGGCTCGGTGAGTAGGGTTCGAACCCGAATGGGGCGGCTCGTCTGAATGTTGTTGTAGACCAATATATTGTTGGCGAGCGCGGCCAAAGTCTTGTCAAACTCGCTGGGCGCGTCGATCAGGCCGGCCTGGAAGAGGCGATCGAGGACGTTATCTTCCGCCTGCTGCACCCAGGCACGCTGCGCTCCGAGCGGGCTGACATCGGGAGCGTCGTTCGAGACGTCCTGTGCGTTGACCACCTCGAGGGAGGTGTTCTCGGCGTTTGAATCCGGCACCTTGAGGACATAGCCCCAGACGTGGTTGATCGCCTTGAACTTGAGCGTGTGGGTCGGACTCCGCTCGTCCGTCTCCTCGACGTAGAAGGAGGTGGGCAGCCAGAGTCCCGGCTGCACGTTGGTGCGCCAGCTGTCGAAGTGGTAGAACTCCTTGATCGTCTCGATGGTTCCGGCGAAATCGCCATTGAAGCGGACGACATTGCCATCACGCGTCTCTACCCAGATGCGCCCGTAGAACCGGCCAAACTCCTTCTTGCCGCTGGACGGAGTGACATCAAACACCGCCGTGGGAATGTTGCCCAGAAAGTCATTGCGGACGTAGGAAAAGTTGTAATGCTGCCGGTCAAAGTCGTTCGAATCCATCAGGATCATCTGAACGAAACCGGCCTCGTGGAAAGTGAGGTGGAGACTGCTGGAGATACTGCCCAACGCACCGAGGGAGTTCTTGAAGAAGTCGAACTTGCTTTTCTTGGCGGCGAAGTTGCCCTTGTTCGGCTTGTACAGTTCGTCGTTGATCACCTTGCCGAAGTCGACGCGAGCAAGGAAGTGCTGATCGGACTCGGGGACCTGCAGCAACTCGGGGTCAGGACGCATGTTCTGGATGTAGGTTTCAACCAGGGGAGCCCGTTCCTTGACGACCTTGACTATTTCCTTCTCGCGGACGATTGCCTTGTCGATCAGAGCATTCTGCGCCGGAGTGAGCTTACGCCCCATCAGGTAGTCGTCTACCTTTTTTTCCTTCTTTTTTCCGAAGATGGCAGCGCCGGCGGTGCCGGGAAAGGCGGTCGCCAGCAGGAAGGCGCTGAGCAACGCACCGGCGGAGGATCTTGCACGAAAATTCATGATTTGCGACTCCCTTGAATGGCCCTAAGGCCGTCGTTCCTGAAACAAATTTCAACTGCTCGGCATTTTGTCCGGCCTGAAATCCTCAATACTTTGCCTAACTGGCGAGTTGGAAGGCGACATTGACCACGCCGTCCCAGGTGACCGGATGCCCCGAGGCATCGGTCGCAGGTTCGAATCTGGTTGCCAAAACGGCACGCTTTGCGGACTCATCCAGTCCATGACCCAAACCATTCGTGATCCCAAGCACTTCTACCTGGCCATTGGGCAGAACGCGGATGCGCACACTGACTTGGCCTTCAAGGTGAAGCTGCCGGGCCTCTGCCGTGTACTCCGGCTTGGGCTTATAGATCACGCGAGGAGCTTTGATTTTTGGGGCTGCCTCTTCCGCCTGCATGGGCTTGGGCACCGCCGGCGGCTCATTCTGGCCCATGTTCACCTGAGTGACGCGGCCGTTTCCTGGGCCTGTGCCGGTCCCGCCGGGAACCCCATGCGGAATGCCAGTAACGGCGACGGCTCCGCCCCCGCGCACGGCTCGTCCATCAGGCTGGCCGCTTCCGAGTGTCACTTTGGAAGCGGGTGGACCGTTGCCCGTGTTGGATCCGGGCATTCCCGGAACTCCGCGGCCTAGATTGACCGGCGCGACCGCAGGACCGTGCAAGTTGCTGATGGGGCTGTCGGTCGTTCCCAGGCGAACTGGGGAGGGATGCTGGTCGTGGTTGGGAACTGCGGCGGCTTGAGGGTGGCCGAGGTTCACCGGCTGCGGCGCGGCCATGGCGACTACCTGTTTGGGGGCCGCAGCGATGATGACCGGCTTGGTTTCCATTTTCACCTGGGTCTTCGGCGCGTCGGGAACCTTCACATCGGGCAGTTTGATTTTGGGTGGTTCTACCTTGGCCTCCAGCGGCTTCATCTTGGGAGGCGTGATCTTTATCGGCTTGGGCAGGTCGGGCTTCTTCTCCGTGAGCGGCATCACCAGCTCCGTGATGCGCTTATTGTGTTCAATTGTCTGGCGAGTTGCGGCCGCACCGAGGATGACGATGACGCAGGCTGCCACACAATTCACGACCAGGGAGGTGATAGTGGATGCCTTGCTTTGCTTGCCTGTATCCAGCAGACCAAAGTGGGTGAACTGGATATCATTCGCGGGGACCGAATTTGCACTGCGAAGTGGCGCTGCCATAGTCGAAACGTTCCTTGAATTGCGCCCGAACATCCGGGTGCCAGTGGAGATTAAGTAAGACGCAATCTAAGATGCCGAAGTAACTGCTCGCGCCTCCGTGAGCCGGCAAGAACGGAACTCGACCCCGCAAAACATCGCTTTAGGCCCTTGTAAGTAACTGAAACTAATCAAAATGCCGGACTGTGTGAAAAGTCCGGCTACTGCATTAGTGCGATTACCGATGTCATTCGTTGCCTTAATGGTACTGGTTCCCCGAGCATACCACCGCCGGGTGGTATGTAGTTCCAGGTCAACGCTTTCCCTTGCCGCAGTCGAGACGCTCAACGAAGTCCGGTCCGGAGTCTGCGGGCCACCGCCATGAGTCCTGAATTCCTCCTAATCTTCTTGGTTTGGACACCTGGAAACCATCACTCTTTGGCACCTGAATTCCTATACTTTGGTTGTAACGCGTATGCATCCGGCGGACAGGAGAAGTAATGAACATTTTGGTGACCGGCGGAGCCGGCTACATCGGCGGCACGGTCGCACGAGTTTTGATGGATGGCGGCCACTCGGTAACGATCTACGACAATCTTTGCCATAGCAAACGTTCGGCCTTGCCGCCGAAGGCCAGCTTCATGGAGGGGGATCTCGCCGACCGGACGCTACTGGAGCGGACCTTGAACGATGGCAGGTTCGATGCCGTGATGCACTTTGCCGCGCTGATCGAGGCAGGCGAAAGTATGCAGAAGCCGGAGGTCTACTTCCGCAACAACACGGCGGGCAGCTTGACCCTGCTCGAGGCCATGACTGCGACCCGCACCCGCCGCTTGGTGTTCAGTTCCACCGCGGCATGCTACGGCGAGCCGGAGAAGACGCCGATTACCGAAGACGCAAAACTTCAGCCAACCAACGCTTATGGAGAAAGCAAGCTGCTGGTGGAGCAGATGCTGCGCTGGTTCAACCAGATTCACGGCCTGAGGTATGCGAGCCTTCGTTACTTCAACGTGGCTGGCGCGATCGAAGGCTACGGCGAATCGCATGAACCGGAGTCGCACCTGATTCCTCTCGTGCTGGATGTCGCGCTGGGCCGGCGGCGCAACATTAAGATCTTCGGGACGGATTATCCGACCCACGACGGCACCTGCATACGGGACTACATCCACGTGAAAGATCTGACCGACGCTCACTTGCTCGCACTTGGCGCGCTGGAGCAGCACGACCGGCTGATTTACAACATCGGCAATGGCCAGGGTTTCACGGTTCGCGAGGTGATCGAATCGGTGCGGCGCGTGACGGGAGCTCCCATTCCGGTTGAAGAACAACCGCGACGGCCGGGCGATCCGGCGGTGCTGGTCGCAAGCTCGGAGAAGATCAAGCGCGAACTGGCCTGGAGCCCGAAGTTCGCCGACCTGGACCGGATCGTGGCCACGGCATGGGAGTGGCATCAGAAGCGATACAGCTGAACCTGCGAAGTTTCCGAAGGAGAACGAATGCTTCATAGCATGTTTCATCTGCCGTTGCCGTTGTTGGAGAAGGTGTTGCGGCCGATCCTTGTGTACCTTTTTTTGGTTGGCTTTCTTCGTCTGTTCGGGAAGCGCGAGTTGGCCCAGCTGAACCCCTTCGATCTGGTGGTCCTGTTGAGCCTGTCGAATACAGTGCAGAACGCGATCATCGGCGAGGACAACTCGGTGACCGGCGGAATTATCGGCGCGTTCTCGCTCCTGGCGATTAACTGGATTGTCATCAAGCTGCTGTTCCGTCTGCCGCGCGTCAATGAGGCGCTGGAAGGAGATGAAGTTGTTCTGATCCGCGACGGCAGGATCGACAAGGAGGCGTTGCGGCGGGAGACTCTGACAGAGCTGGAGCTGCTTTCAGTGCTTCACAAGCAAGGCTTGGACGACGTCTCCGAAGTGGAGAAGTGCACGCTGGAACCCAACGGCACGTTCTATGTGGAATCGAAAAAGCCCTCATCGGAGGTGAGCCAGATCGCGGGGTTGCGGGACTCGGTGGAAGCACTGACGGCGGAGGTCCGGCTCATGCGTGCGCAGTTGGCTGGCCAATAGAGTCCCCAGACAGATCAGCGAGCCAGCTTTGTCAGCGCGCGCTCCAGCCGCTCCGGACGCGGATTGAGCTGGAAGTCTTTCACTGCCGCTCGATAACCACCGAGATAAATGGAGTACATAACGGCAAGCGCGCAGCCAACGCCCCCCGCGAATCCGGCGAAAAATCCGAATCCAATCCAATAGACACTGGGCATGGTGCAAGTCTACCAGCCGCCAAGTTCCGTCGCCTCTGTAAGTTTGCCCACCGCAGTTGGCGTAGCGTACCTTTTTTGTGCGGATCGAATTCGCCAACAGCACTGACATTAGGGCATCGGGGGAATGTACTTGCAGACGCCAGTGAATACCAACATGGACTCGTTGCTGCGGGAAAATCGGGTATTTTCGCCCGCGAAGGAGTTTTCCGCGAAGGCGCACATCGGCAGCCTCGAGCAGTATGAGTCAATGTACCGTCGCAGCATCGAGGACCCGAACGGATTCTGGGCGCAAGCTGCCGGCGAGCTTGACTGGTTTCAGCGCTGGAGCGAGGTGCAGTCCGGCGACATTTCGCACGCGAAGTGGTTTGTGGGCGGCAAGCTGAATCTCAGCCACAACTGCGTCGACCGGCATGCGCAAGGTCCTCGTCGCGATAAGGTTGCGCTGCTGTGGGAAGGTGAACCTGGCGAGGTACGCCGCATCACCTATGGCGAGCTGCACGAACAGGTCCAGCGGTTCGCCAATGCGCTGAAGTCGCTGGGCATTCGAAAGGGAGACCGGGTCGCTATTTACATGGGAATGTGTCCGGAGCTCGCCATGGCGATGCTGGCCTGCGCGCGGATTGGAGCGGTGCACTCGGTCATCTTCGGCGGTTTCGCAGCGCACGCGATCGTGGACCGTGTGAACGATTCGCAATGCGTGGCCATCCTGACGCAGGACGTCAGCTATCGGCGCGGCGGCGAGGTAAGGCTGAAGGAGATCGTGGATGAAGCGATCGACCGCTGCCCGTCGGTGAAAAATGTCGTGGTCTATCGGCGGACCGAACAGGGCAGCAACGTGAAGATGAAATCGGGCCGCGACCTGTGGCTGCAGGACCTGATGGCGAAGGCGGATGCAGCCTGTCCGCCCGAGTGGATGGACTCGGAGGACATGCTCTACATCCTCTACACGTCAGGGACAACGGGAAAGCCGAAGGGCCTGGTCCATACCACTGGCGGCTACTCCGTCCAGAGTTATCTGACGACGAAGTACGTCTTCGACTTGAAGGAAGAGGACGTGTACTGGTGCACGGCCGACTGCGGCTGGGTGACGGGGCACAGCTACGTGGTGTACGGGCCGCTGCAGAACGGCGCGACAGTGCTGATGTATGAAGGCGCGCCGAACTTCCCAGAAAACGACCGGTTCTGGAAGATCATCGATGCGCATAAGGTGACGGTTTTCTACACGGCGCCGACGGCGATCCGCGCTTTCATCAAGTGGGGCGACGAGTGGGTGAAGAAGTACTCGCTCGAGTCGCTGCGAGTGCTGGGGACGGTGGGCGAACCGATCAATCCTGAAGCGTGGATGTGGTATCACCGCGAGATCGGCAAAGAACGCTGCCCAATTGTAGACACCTGGTGGCAGACGGAGACGGGAACCATCATGATTTCGCCACTGCCGGGAGCGGTGCCGACCAAGCCAGGCTCCGCCACGCGGCCCTTCTTCGGTATCGTGCCCGAGGTGGTAACGCGCGAAGGAAAACGTGTTCCGGAGGGCCACGGAGGCTTGCTGGTGATCCGGAAGCCATGGCCGTCGATGGCGCGGACGGTATACGGAGAGCCGGAGAGGTATCAGCAGACGTACTTCTCGGAGATTCCGGGCAGCTATTTCACGGGCGACGGCGCGCGCTGTGACGCAGATGGTTACTACTGGCTGATGGGCCGGGTGGACGATGTGATCAACGTGAGCGGACACCGGTTGGGAACGATGGAGATCGAATCGGCGCTGGTGGCTCACACCAAGGTGGCGGAGGCCGCAGTCGTCGGCCGACCGGACGACCTGAAGGGACAGGCGATCGTTGCGTTTGTGACGCTCGAGCACGGCCACGAGCCGAGCGAAGAGCTGCGGCAGGAACTGAGGAAATGGGTGACGAAGGAGATTGGCGCGCTGGCGCGGCCGGATGACCTTCGATTCGCGCAGATGCTGCCCAAGACGCGCTCCGGAAAGATCATGCGGCGGCTGCTGCGCGAACTTGCGACCACGGGCGACGTGAAGGGCGACACCACTACGCTCGAAGACTTCAGCGTGGTGGCGAAGCTGCGCGAAGGCGAGGAGTAGAACCGACGGCGGTGCGCATCGTCAACGCTCGCGACTGCGATCAGGCGGCGCTTGGTTGAGGGACGCGGGACGACCTTTTGGAGCGCGGTTGGCCTTCCGATTTGGGCACGTGCAGAACGGCGACAGGGCAGAGCCGTTCCAGCGATTCCTCTTCGTATCCTTCATCGTCCCAATGGACGAGGTTGCAGCCGGATTTGAGGCATTGCAGCCGGCTCTCGAGAACTTTGCGAAGCTGCTGGCGCTCGTCCTCGCTGTGGATGAGGAGTGCGTGGTGATCCTTCATCTCGCGGCGTGTCATGTGATGCCCGTCGTCCCAGAGGATGGTCCTGTCCGGCTGCACGGTTCCGGCGACGCCGTTGGCAATCCAGATGACTCGAGTGCCGGGATCGAGAGCGTCCACGAACTCCTGGATGGTGTGTTTGCGACGACGGAATGGCATGTCAGCGTCCTTGCTGCCGGATGGAAGAATCCGGCGGGTAATATGAGACGCCGAAACTCCAACCGAAGGTAGCTTGAGGCGCGCCGCAGGGAGCAGGCCGCCCGCCGGGCGCTTCGGGGTGGGGGGTACCCCCTGTACCTAAGTCCTAAAGGCATAAACATACTTGGCGCACCACGGCGATTTGCCTGATATCATGGCGGCCTCCCCTAAAGTACAGAGGACGCGAACGATATGGCAGAGATTTCCTCGATACCCTTGTCCGATCTTCTGATCGACACCCAGAACCCTCGCTTAGAACAGCCGAACACTGGCCAACGTGAAGCCTTACGGGCTTTTGCGGCGGACTCCAGAGCAAAGCTTATCGCACTAGCCAAAGACATCGTTAGCTTCGGCATGAATCCGTCCGAGCTGGCCATCGTCATGCCATTCCATGACGACCTCAAGCGATATGTAGTCCTTGAGGGCAATCGACGCTTTACAGCCCTGAAGGCACTGGAAAACCCAGAGTGGCTGGTCGGAGCTATGCAGCCCAGTGAAGTTGACGAGATGCGCCGCCTCAGCAGGGAGTATCAGGAAAACCCTGTCGAGTCGTTGCAGTGCGTCATTATGACCCGAGACGACGCGCAACACTGGATGGAGGTAAGGCATGCGCCCGGACGTTTCGCTGGCGCATCAATTGCTGGCTGGACAAGTGACGATGCTTCGCGCTTCCGGTCACGCACGAGTAAGGCTGACTTTCAAACTCAAGCTCTTAATCTTTTGGAGGAAGCTGGCCACCTAACGCCAGCTAAACGGAGAAACGTACCTGCGTCGAGTTTTAAGCGGTTGCTGGGTACTCCAGAAGTGCGAGCCAAGCTTGGTATTGATTTGCAGGATGGAATGCTGACCCTACTAGGGGAGAGAAATCGCGTCATTAAGGCTCTAGCCCACGTTGTGAACGATTTAGAATCCGGCAAGACCAAAACGAAGAACATATACACGAAGTCCCAACGGGTTGCGTATGCAAACGGACTTCCATCGTCGATCGTTGTGGCTCCGCGTGGCAAGCGATCAGCCATTGTTGTGGGAGGAAAGCAATTTGTAGCCGTGCGCACTCTAAAGGCGGCTGCTCCCCCGAGAGATAAGCTAATACCGACGAAATGCGCGCTCAATATTACTGATCAGCGCATACATGACATCGCACGGGAACTGCGACATCTAAGCCTTACTCAATATCCCAACGCTGTCAGCGTGTTGTTCCGGGTGTTCATCGAACTGAGTGCAGATTCGTATATCGTCCGCGAGAGCCTTGGGGTCACCAAAGACGACAAGTTGAGCAAGAAACTGTTGGCGGTAACTGCCGACCTAGTCGCACGCAAGCAACTGTCGAGCCAGCAAGCCAACCCGGTACGCCTTGTATGTAACAAAGATTCGTGGCTCGCTCCGTCAACAGCATTGATGAATGAGTACGTGCACAACGCGGCTATTTTCCCCGCACCCGTGGATTTGCGTTCCTACTGGGATAGTATCCAGCCCTTCATTGCTGCTATCTGGGCGCCCTAAAGATGGGGCTGGCCAGATTGCTTGGGAAAAGTTAAACTCCCCCCATGCCGTACTACACTCCGCTCCGTTATCCAGGTGGCAAACGCCGATTAGCGACTACCATAATGCATCTACTCGACGCCAACGGCCTCAAGGATATTGAGTATTGCGAACCCTATGCAGGTGGCGCGGCCATTGCTCTTGCGCTGCTGATGGAGGAGTACGCGTCGGCAATCCACATTAATGATCTCAGCCGGGCTGTATATGCGTTCTGGTACTCGGTTCTTAACGACAATGCGGAACTGTGCCGCAAGATCGATACCGCAAAGTTGACGATGAAGGAATGGCGGAAGCAAAGGGCGGTGTATGACCAGCGGGCCACGGCAGAACTTACAGAATTGGGATTTGCTACTTTGTTCCTAAACCGGACGAATCGTTCAGGGATACTATCCGGGGGAGTTATTGGCGGCAAGGAACAGACAGGCGAATGGGGATTAGATGCACGTTTCGGCAAGCCTGAACTAATCAACCGGGTTCGCAAGATCGGACGATACCAGAGTCGCATCAGTCTCTACCAGCAGGATGCCTTGCAATTCACAAAGAAAGTCCTACCTAAAGTCACCAATCGATTCGTATTCTTCGACCCTCCGTATATCGAGAACGGCAAAGATTTGTATCTCAACGACTACGACATCGCAGGCCATAAGGAACTGGCTGATGCAATTATTGCGTTACCTGGATCGTGGGTAGTCACATACGACTACTCCGCCGTGCGACACAAACTCTATCGGTCGCACCGTCGCATAGCGTATGGACTGAAGTACACAGCCCAAGGGCGCTACGAAGGCAAAGAGGTAATGTTTCTCTCCAATGGTCTACAGTTGCCGACCACATGGAAGAGATCGCAACCGATTGCCATGGGGATGGAACGAAGCGAGTTTCCGCTCTATGGCATGATTGAGGGGAAGAGGACGCCTGGTAGTATGATTGCGCCATGAAGCGGCCGCCAACCAATCCTGATTTTTTTCGCTTCACTGCCGCAGTAAAGGACATCCTCAAGGTGTCCAAGGATGAAATGAAGGCTCGTATAGAGGCCCACAAAGAAGCCGGTAAGAGGCTACCTAAAGGCTCCTCTTCCCTCGCCCCTGCCGCAGCCTCAAAGCTCCGCTCTTCAATTTCAAAGCCTTAGAACGCGGGGGGCTGCACCTTGCCGGTCAGCTCTGCATAGGTCAGTCTCTTCCCTGAAATCTGCGATACAGCCAGCATGAAACGATCCGCGTCATTGAGCGGGTTATCTTTGGTCGCACGGTTATTGAACCGGAACATCTGCTCATCCAAATAGCGGTCAAGGTGGAACGGTTCCACCGCAACGTATGTGCCTTTGAGTCCACGCTTCAGCAGTGACCAGAAGTTTTCGATGCCCTGAGTGTGAACCTGTCCGCGCACATACTCATCAACGTGGTTGACGGTTTCGTGGACAAACTCGCGCACCTTCAGCCCGTCGTATCCAGACCAGCCATCGGTATAAACGGTGGACTTTCGTTCGATGCCATTCAAGACATGATTCTGTAGGGTCTCGCGCTTTACGTTGGGGATTACCGATGCCCGAACCTGCCGAGTGTTGCGGTCAAGCATTCCGACAACGATTGCTTTCTCCGCATAGCCGTTCATTCCGATTTTCATCTTCGCCCGGCGGCTGGCATGCATGTTCTTCGGTACTCCGCCGATGAAGGCTTCATCCACTTCGACCGGGCCACCTTTCGTGCCGCCCATCTTCGACCAGTTGCTATTCTTGAGTGCCAAACGAATCCTATGCAGCATGAACCAAGCCGACTTCTGAGTGATGTTCAGATCGCGGGCAATCTCATAGCTGCTGATTCCGTTCTTGCAGTTCACTACCAGCCAGATCGCCATAAGCCACTTGTCTAAGCCGATGGGGGATTCCTCAAAAATGGTGCCAGTCTTGACGCTGAATTGCTTGCGGCACTCACGGCACTTCCAAATCCGGCGAGTCTTCAGGAAACCAGCATTCTTCGCTTCGCAATGCGGGCATTGGGCGATACCATCGAGCCAGCGTAAAGAGGCTACAAACTCAATGCATACATCAACATCCGAAAAGTACCGGATGGCTTCGAGTAGGCTGGTCGGAGTAATCTGCTGTTCCATGAACTAACTGTATCTAATAGTCCATGGTGTGTCAAGTATGTTTATGCCGTGCATTCCCGGTTGAACGAGACGCGAGTCAGCGAAGTTATGAAACCGAGGACACTCTCCGATCTGCAAGCCACGGTGGCTGCGGCGAGCCGTTCTGGAATGAAAATTTCGGTGATGGGCGGGCGCCATGCCATGGGCGGGCAGCAGTTTGCTACCGACAGTGTGCTGATCGATATGAAAGGGCTGAACCAGCTTCTCAGCTTCGATCATGAGAACGGCAGGGCAGAAGTTGAAGCGGGCGCCATCTGGCCGGAGTTCACGGCTGCTTACCTGAAGGCGCAAGAGCACAAGCCGGTCCAGTGGGGATTCGCCCAGAAGCAAACAGGAGCGGATGATCTGAGTCTCGGAGGGACGTTGGCGGCGAATGGCCACGGTAGAGGTCTGCGGATGCAGCCGTTTGGCTCCGATGTCGAGTCGTTCACCCTGGTTGACGCCGAGAGCAGAATAATTTTCTGCAGTCGCACTGAAAACCCAGAGCTGTTCGCGTTGGTGGTTGGCGGATACGGGCTATTTGGGATTGTCTACTCGGTGAAGCTGCGTCTGGTGAAGCGGACAAAGATACAGCGCGTGGTCGAGGTACGTTCGCTTCAGGGCCTCATGTCAGCATTTGAGCAGCGAATTGGGGAGGGCTGCCTCTATGGAGACTTTCAATTCGCGATCGACCCGAAGTCAGACGACTCCCTCAAGCGGGGTGTGTTCTCGTGTTACCGGCCAGTTGATGACGACATGGCGATGCCAGCGAATGTCGCGGAGCTTTCGGATGAGAGCTGGAGAACGCTTCTATACCTGGCGCACGGAGATAAGGCGGAGGCGTTCCGCCAATATTCGGAATACTACCTGTCCACGAACGGCCAGCTTTACTGGTCTGATACTCACCAGATGAGCATCTACCCGGCCGGGTATCACGATGAGATTGACAGGAAGTCTGAGGCGGAACACAAGGCGACGGAAATCATTACGGAGATCGACGTGCCGTACAGTGAGTTGGAATTTTTTCTTGCCGAAGCTCGAGAAGATTTTCGCAAAAATAATGTGGACCTGATCTATGGCACGGTGCGGCTGATTGAGCGGGATCAGGACAGCTTCCTGCCGTGGGCCAAGCAGCCCTATGCGTGCACAATTTTCAATCTGCATACGATGCATACGGAGGACGGGCTGGAGCACTCCGCTGCAGGGTTTCGACGGCTGATCGATATGGCGATGCGCCGCGGAGGAAATTATTTCTTGACCTATCATCGGTTCGCGCGACGCGATCAGGTGCTGGCGTGCTATCCGCAGTTCCCGGAGTTTCTCAAGTTGAAGAAAAAGTACGATCCCGGAGAGTTGTTTCAGAGCGACTGGTACCGCCATTACCGCTCGATGTTCCGTGGTGAGCTTCTGTGAGCCTCTCTGCGGTGGAGCTTGCGAACACGCGGCATGTGTATGCCTGGATTCTGTTTGCGCTGTGGCTGCTTTTCTGTCTACGAGTGCTGGGTCAGATTCTGGTGATGTATGCCGGAGTTTCGTTTCTACCGCGCAAGGAAGAATGGTTCTCGGGATTGATGCCTTATCCCGAACTTTTGGGGAGCCAAGTAATTCTGGTGTTGCTCTATGGAAAGGCCTGGTTCGATCTGCTCGCCGGGAGGGGTTGGTTCGCGAGGCCTTCGGCAACCTTTGGAGCGGGGCTACTCAAGTTCGGCTGCACCTACCTCGCCGTCATGATTCTGCGATATGTGTTGCGAATGGGCCTCTATCCGCGAGAGAGATGGGTAGGCGGGTGCATCCCTATCTTTTTCCATTGGGTGCTTTCGCTGTTCATCGTCGTGCTGGGTCTGTATCACCTGCAGGCCTCGGGCGACGGGTTGGGTGCGGGCCCGCTCTTGGGCGCCTTGGGATGGGGATGGTGCGCCCTCGTCCTCACGGCCGTAATTCTCTGGGGTGGCTACATGGCCGCGCCCGCAGTTCTTGGCTGGCGGTTGGGTCTAAGGAGATCTATCTTTGCGGTTAGGGCAGAGAAGCAGGCGGATTGTGCAGGCGAACCTCTGATGGATGTGTTTCGCCCCTACCGGGCAGTCCGAACGTCGATTCTCATTTTTTGCTTCGAGCCGGGAAGTCGTTGGGATCACTTCCAGGAAAAGCTCGTTGGGAAAATGTGGGCCGAGCGAGGGTATACGGTTGTGCTGGTTTCTGAGGCTTCCTCTCTAGCAAGCGCTTTGCAGTGGGCTGAGGAGCAGGACTGCTTCGATAGAGAGGTGGTGGTCTGGCCAACGAAGTCGATCCGAGAGCTGATCGCGCAGATTCGATGTGGAAAGTACCCAGAACAGATGAGTGGACTCGCCAAGGTGTAGGCGAGTGCTGAGTGCTACAGCAGGTTGCCGGCGGGTTTGGTGGGGAGGGTGAAGTGGAAGGTGGAGCCCTGGCCGAGTGTGCTGGTGGCCCAGATGCGTCCGCCGTGCTGCTGGACGATGCTGCGGCAGATGGCGAGGCCGAGGCCGGTACCGCCCATGGCGCGCGAGTCCGAGGCGTCGACCTGCTGAAAGCGTTCGAAGATGGTTTCGAGCTTGTCTTCGGGGATGCCGCGGCCGTGATCGCGGACCTGGATCTCTGCCTCGGAGGCGTCGAGGCGGAGTGCGCGGAGGTGGATCTCGGTTCCGGCCGGAGAGAACTTGATGGCGTTGGAGATGAGGTTGGTAAGGGTCTGGATGATGCGGTCGGGGTCGGCCCAGATGTTGACGCCCTGCGAGTTGAAGGTGATGCGGACGTGAGCCTTGGCGGCGGCGACCTGCTGCAGGCCGACGGCGCGGCGGAAAAGATCGTCGGCGGAGCTCATGGTGGAGTGGAGCTCGGCTTTGCCGGAGCCGATGCGTTCGAGCTCGAGGATGTCATTGACCAGGCGCACGAGTCGGTCGGTGTTGCCGGTGGCGATGTCGAGCATCTGGCGGAATTTTTCCGGGCGGGAATTGAGGCTGCCTCCGGTGATGAGGCCCAGGGCGGCGCGCAGGCTGGTGAGTGGCGTGCGCAGCTCGTGCGAGACGGTGGAGATGAACTCGTCCTTCATGCGGTCGAGGGCGCGGCGTTCGGTGGTATCGGTAAAGGCGACGACGATACCGACGGCTTTGCCGGTCGCAGGCGCGGGTGGAGTGGGCTCGGGCCAGAAGCCGGACTGGATTGGGCCGGCGTCGGAGGCGCTGCTCGCAGCGGTGCTGGATTCGAGAGTGTGTTCGCCGTCGTTGTGGAGTTCGATCTGCGGGCGCGCGACGTATTCGACGGGGAAGCTGGTGCCGTCCTTACGCCAGAAGACCTCGTTGGAGATACGTGCGGTGTTGAGGTCGCGGATGGTGCGGAGGATGTGGCAGTCTTCGCGGCTTTGTGGCGTGCCGTCGGCGCGCGAGTGGTGGACGAGGTCGTGCATGGAACGGCCGATGAGCTCTTCCTGCTTGTAGCCGAGCATCTGGCAGGCGGCAGGATTGACGACGGTGATGCGGCCTTCGAGGTCCAGACTATAGATGCCGTCGCCGACGGACTCGAGGATGGAGTTGGATTCGCGGCTGAGGGTGCGAAGCTTGTCTTCGGCGCGGACCTGTTCGGTGATGTCGACGCCGAAGCCGAGGACGTAGGGGTCGCAACCGGGGATTTCGATGAGCTTGTTACGGTAGGCGATGACGCGCTCTTCGCCGTTGACGTGGAGCAGGTGGAGCATGCCCTGGACCTCGCCTTTGCGCACGATGTCCGCAAGGTAGGTTTCGAAGCTGAGCTTGCGGTGCTCGGTGATGTACTCGGAGAGGTTGTGGCCAACCATGTGCTCGCGGCTGAGACCGATGCTCTGCGCGCCGTGTGTATTGACGGAGAGCAGGGTGCCGCGGAGGTCGTGGGTGCAGACCATGCCGAGCGATCCTTCGACCAACTGGCGGTAGCGGGCCTCGCTCTCGCGTAATGTAGCTTCGGCGGCGCGCTGGATGGTGACGTCGATACCAGTGGCGATGATGAAGCTGACCTGGCCGCGCTCATCGAATAACGGGGATGCGGACCATGCGATGCGGCGGACTCCTCCGTCGCGATGGACCCACTGATTTTCAAATGCAATGGGCACGCGTTCGGCGCGAATGGAGGCGAACCTCTCCTGGGCAGAGGCGATGTCGGCGTGGGGAATGAGCTTGTCCCAGACGAAGCGGCCGATGAGGCTGGGGACGTCGTATCCAGAGGCGGCCTCGCAGGCGCGGTTGAACCGGACGATGCGGCCGGCGGGATCGAAGACGGCCACCAGGGCATCGACGGTGTCAAGGACGGTGGAGACGAAGTTGCGCTCGACGGTGAGGGCCTGCTCGATTCGCTGATAGGAGCGGTTGATGTTCTCCATCTGGCGCATGGAGTGGTTGAGCTCGATCACGGTCATGGCCTGGCGACCTAGGATGCTGAGCGTCTGAAGCTGGAAGGGAGTGAGGCGGCGGCTGGGAAGATCCAGCAGGAAGAGGGACCCGATGCGGACGCCGGAGGGGGTCGCGAGCGGAGCTGCGGCGTAGAAGGAGTAGGCGCGGCCGGAGATGACAATGCCCTCGGGCGCGAAGGCTGCGTGGGTGCGAGTGTCGGGGATCTCGTAAACGCTGTGCGTGCGGAAGGGCGGAGTAGCAGGGAGAGAGCCCAGGGGCAGGTCCGTTTCGGGTATGCCGTAGCGGGCCTGGATGCGGATCCGGTCGGCAGTGGTGAAGGAGATGGCGGCGATGGGGGCGTTGCACACTTTTGCGGCCAGCTCGGCGAGGTCATCGAGCGTGGGATCGGGCGGAGAATCTACGATTTGGTATCGCTCAAGCGTTTCAAGGCGCAGAGACTCGCTGCGAGTGAGATCGCTTTGTGGCAGAGTGCCGCTCATTGTCCTGTTTCATCGTAGGGGAAGGGCAAGGTGGGAAGCTGTGGCACTTTCGGGGAACCTTCTGATACTTCAGAGGTTGGAACAGAGTACGCGAGGGGAGGCGTGCCCATGGGTTGGCACGCGGCGGCCCGAGAGCGCGTCTAATGGATTGATATACTTGTGGGCTGTGGCCTTCCTCGCGTAGCGTGTGGCGAGCGGGTGGCGGGCCCGGACAGGCGGGGCATGGAAAGCATTCTAAGCGGGATCAAATCTCCGGCAGACGTGAAGAGTCTGACGATTCCGCAACTCGGCGAGCTTGCCGCGGAGATCCGGGAACGGCTGATTGTAGGCGTATCCCGCACCGGCGGGCACATTGGTCCGAACCTTGGCGTGGTGGAACTGACGCTCGCAATGCATTACGTGTTCGATACGCCGCGAGACAGCTTTGTCTTCGATGTGAGCCATCAGGCTTACGTGCACAAGCTGCTCACGGGAAGGAATGAGCAGTTCGACACGATTCGGCAGCCGGGCGGGCTGAATGGGTTCATGTTGCGCACCGAGAGCGAGCATGACTCCTATGGAGCGGGACATGCGGGAACGGCGCTGAGCGCGGCGCTGGGGATGGCTGTGGCCCGGGACCTTGCTGGAGGCAAGGAACACGTTGTGGCACTGGCGGGCGATGCGGCGTTTACGAACGGGATTTCGTTCGAGGCGCTGAATAACATTGCGTCTCAGACACGACGACTGATTGTGGTCCTGAACGACAACGCATGGTCGATCGATAAGAATGTGGGCGCCATTGCCGAGTATCTGCACAAGATCGTGACCAACCCGACGGTTGCCGGACTGCATGACAGGGCGGCGGACCTGCTGGAACGGTTCGGCGGCAAGGCAGCCCGGCATGTGGCGCGAAAGGCAGAGGAGGCGGCGAAGGGCCTGATCGGGCCGGGCATGCTGTTTGAGGAGTTCGGGCTGAGCTACTACGGACCGCTGGACGGGCACAACCTGCCCCTGCTGATCGAGACGTTCAAATTTTTAAAGCAGCAAAACAAGCCAGTGGTGCTGCATGCAATTACACAGAAGGGCCGCGGGTTTCAGCCAGCGCTCGAGAAACAGAAGAAGTTCCATGGGCTGGGGCCGTACGATCCTGCGACCGGTGAGACCAAACCGACGGGGCAGAAGACCTACTCGGAGATTTTCGCTGAGACGCTGGTGAAGCTGGCGAACGAGAATGAGAAGGTCATCGCCATTACAGCGGCGATGCCCAACGGCACGGCACTCGACCTGTTTCGGCCACATCATCCGAGGCGATACTTCGATGTCGGCATTGCGGAAGAGCATGCGGTAATCTTTGCCGCCGGAATGGCGAGCAAGGGGCTGAAGCCCTTCTGTGCCATCTATTCCACGTTCCTGCAGCGGGCGTTCGACCCGATCGTGCACGATGTGTGCCTGCAGGACCTGCCGGTGGTGTTCTGCATGGATCGTGGTGGCTTGAGCGGCGACGATGGGCCGACGCACCATGGCCTGTTCGACATCAGCTACCTGCGCGGCATTCCGAACATCATTCATATGGTCCCGAAGGACGAGGACGAGCTCGCCGACATGATGTATACCGCGATGCTGCATCCGGGGCCGAGTGCGATCCGGTATCCGCGAGGCACAGGCCCCGGCGTGACGATCAAGGAGCAGCCGCAGGCGCTCGAGATTGGAGTGGCTGAGGTGATCCAGGATGGCCAGGACGTCGCAGTGTTCGGGCTCGGGGCGATGCTGCCGGAGGCAAAGCGCCTGGCAGCCATGCTGGAGCAGGAAGGATTCTCGGTAGCGGTGGTGAATCCAAGATTCGCCAAGCCGGTGGACCGGGCGTGCATGGAAAAGTACGGGCGGCGCTGTGGGCTGCTGGTGACGCTGGAGGACCATGTGCTGGCGGGCGGGTTCGGGTCGGCGGTACTGGAGGCGGTAAGCGAGCAGGAACTCGGGGTGCCAGTCGTGCGGGTGGGCTGGCCGGACCAGTTCATCGAGCACGGCAAGGTAGAACTGCTGCGGCAGAAGTATGGTCTGACTGCAGAGGCGGCGCTAGAAAAGATGCGGCCCTACCTGGCGGCGCTAGAGAGCCGGCGCATGGTAGCGCGCTAGAAACTATGCCGAGAGCTTGCCGCTCGCCGCAGGACCTGCAGGCTGAGACTTGGAGATGGGAACCACAGGATTGAGGAACGCCGGCATAAGCTCGAGGATTCGCTTTTGCCGGTAGGCGAAGGTGCGCTCAAGTTGCCTGCGCACGAAGAGTGTGTCGGCGAGACGAGCTACAGGAGGCTGGTACTCCACCTGGTCGACCATGATGGTGAAGTTGATGCCGGCACGATCCACGGCACGAACGCGATGGACGTGGCTCCAGAAGGCAAACGGGCCATCGATTTGAACGTCGACGAAGTGACTGTTGAGCTCGAACTCGGTGATCTCTGCCAGCCAGTGCGTGCGAAGGGGAAGCAGAGGGATCGGTCGAAAGCTGAGAGTTATCCGCGATCCAATACCGGCCATAGGGGTCTTTCCGGATGACTGCGGAGGAGGAAGCAGCTTCGCATCGTCGATGCGGGCTTTCTGACCAGGCGGCATGAGTGGAGGAAGATTGGCGGGACAGGCGAGAAACGAAAAAACGGCGTCGACAGGATAGGGAAGCCACTGTTCGGCCTGAAAGGAGAAGCTCATAGGGCCCACCGGTATGGACGCTCTCAGCAGCAGCGGGAGTTTCTCTGGGCTGATTACGGAGTCCGGGAAGAGATGCGCTTTCCCATGATAGTGAAATCCGCGAGTTGTTGGTAGGTCAGCCGGGGAATGTGACCCGAAAGCGTATTTGACAACCGTAGCCCAGCAAGTCAACTTGGGAAAGCGGCATGGCTGGGCCTGAGCCGCGTCAGACAGGTATGGAGACACAGATAGAGCCGGAGCTGCGATCGGGGGAGAGAGCGAAGAGAGCTCGGGCTCATGACCGGGGGCTGGTGCTCATTGGCGGATTCAAGCTGCTGGAGTCTGTCTTCTTCTTCCTGGTTGGGGTCGGTGTTCTGCACCTGATCGGCAAAGACCTGGAAGATGAGGCGCTGAAGTTGACCACGCACCTCCGATTCGACCCGGATGGACGGCTGGTCGGGTGGGTTCTGAATCACGTGGACAGCATTACGGCGGTTCGGCTGAAGCAGATCGGGATTGCGACTTTCTCTTATGGATCGCTCCGGATTATTGAAGGTATCGGCCTGGTGTTTGAGAAGCTGTGGGCCGAATACCTGACAGTCGGAGCCACAACGATCTTTCTGCCGTGGGAAATCTACGAAATCTGCCGGCATTTGGACTGGATTCGCGTCGGTGTTCTTGTCACGAACCTTGTGGTGCTGGCCTATCTAAGCTGGTCGCTGCGGCGGCGGCTGCGGAATGGCGAGGCAGCGGGACAGTGAGAGCTGCTGATTCTCTCGCTGCTCATTTTCGCTTTTAGTTCGCCTACCAAATCCCTGTAGCCAGCGCAAGGCCAGGTACCGGCCTAGCAAACTCTATATATGGGGTTGATCGTGATAACGACACTAGGGCTAGAGTTTTCCACACCACTTTAACTTTTCCCAGAGAATACCCACAATTTTGGGCTTGCTATCGCTCACTCGCTGCGTCAGGATGACGATGTGGAACAAAGTGGTCGAAAGTGGAGCACTGGGAATAAAAGCAATGCCACTGCAGCCACTTTACGCTTCCAGCGCGGTTTTTCCACGCTGGCAAGTGTGGTTCTGGGTATGAGGCGCAGGGATGTTTCGAGGCAATCACCAGACGCGAGTGGACGAGAAGTTCCGGCTGAAGCTGCCGGCCGAGTTCAAGCGCCGGGTGGACGAGGTGTACGGGCCGCTGTTTTACATCACCAGCGTGGATGGCAAGCGGGCGCAGTTATACCCGATGAAGGAGTGGGAGGCGATTGAGGCGAAGATCGTCCAGTTGGAGCCGACTGACCCGCAGCGCGAGGATTTTCTGAACGTTACGAGCTATTACGGGCAGACGGTGGAGATGGATTCGCAGGGCAGGTTGTTGTTGCCCCCGGTCATCCGGCAGGCGGCGAGCCTGGCAGGTGAGGTGAATGTGCTGGGGATGCAGACGGTGCTGGAAGTGGTGAATGCAGAGATGTTCGAGGCCCATTGGAAGGGACCGAATGGAGTGGTCGAGATGTCGCGGGACAGCAGGGCAGCGCTGGCCGAAAAGACGAAGGCGTTGAAGTCATAAGCGGAGTTGGCCCCCAGGGGCAGCACAGAGGCGGATGAGATGGATCGACCGCAGCATGTGCCGGTTCTTTTAGAAGAGGTTTTGGAGTTCCTCCATGTGCGGCCGGGAGGGGTGTTCGCGGATGCGACGCTCGGGCTGGGCGGGCATTCGGCCGCCATCGCAGGACGACTCGGGCGGGAGGGCAGGCTGACCTGCTTCGACCGCGATCCGCAGGCGATGTCGCTGGCCAAGTTAAGGCTGGAAGAGTTGGGAGCCGGATTGGGCGCGGAGATGCCGGAGGTCCGGTTTGAGCCGAGGGCGTTCTCAGAAGCGGCGGAGGCGATTGAGCCAGGCAGCCTGGACGGTCTGCTGGCGGACTTTGGAGTAAGCAGCCTGCAACTAGACGAGGCGCACAGGGGATTCAGTTTTCGGTCAGAGGGACCGCTGGACATGCGTATGGATACGCGCAGCGGAATGACGGCCGAGCAAGTGGTAAATCAGCTAGGCGAAAACGAACTCGCCGATCTGATTTACGAATTCGGAGAGGAAAGGAGGTCGCGGAGAATCGCCAGAGCCATTGTCAGGGCCCG
>Ga0068855_100001562_pt1 | contig 28784 bp, 20 predicted proteins | sample KBSCornC52_FD_66592 | JGI IMG/M metagenome (GOLD analysis project Ga0068855, IMG submission 66592) | Corn rhizosphere microbial communities from Kellogg Biological Station, Michigan, USA - KBS Corn C5-2 | ecosystem: Host-associated > Plants > Roots > Rhizosphere > Soil ... | reverse complement strand
TCACGCTTCACGCATCACGAATCCTATGCCTATCTTCCTCAATCCCGTCTATCTCGGCGCGCTCGGACTGGCCGCGATTCCCATTCTCATTCACCTGATTCGCAAGCGCAGGGTGCGAATCGTGCAGTGGGCCGCGTGGGATTTCCTGCTCCAGTCCAAGCGGCGCAACCGTCGCCGGCTGCGGCTGGAGCAGCTTCTCCTGCTCCTTCTGCGCATGCTCATCATTGCGCTGGTGGTGCTGGCGTTCACACGCCCGCTGATTCGCACGCTGAGCCTGCCGATGGTCGCGGCGGACGCAAAGGTGCACGCGCTCATCGTGCTCGACAACTCCTACAGCATGGGCTTCCGGCGCGACGGCGTGACCGAGTTCGAGCGGGCGCGCCGTGTCGCCGATTCGCTCCTCTCCCGCGTGCTGAAGCCCGGCGATTCGGCGTCGGTCGTGCTTCTCTCGTCGCGTTCCGAGGCGCTGATGAAGGAGCCGACCTTCGATCTCTCGAAGGCGCGCGAGCGGGTGCGCGGCGCACGGGTCAGTGATCGGGACACCGATTACGGGGCGGGGGCCGCGTTCTGCGCCGACCTGCTGCGAAGCGTAAAGACGCCGACGCGGGAGGTCTACTGGATCACGGACACCCAGAAGTCGGGATTCCGCGAGACGGGGCAGGCGCGCGCGCAGGCGGCATGGCGGGAGCTTGCGTCGCTCGGACGAATCACGTGGATCGATGTCTCCGGCGGGGCGCGGGAGAACGTGGCGCTCGAATCGCCGGGCTTCAGCCGCGAGCTCATCACGCCGCAGGCGCCGGTCCGAATCGAGGCGCAGGTCCGAAACTACAGCGCCGCGCCCAGAAACAATCTGCTCGTGAATCTGAACGTGGATGGGCGGCCCTCCGGCTCCGCGCGAATCAACGTCCCGGCGAAGGGTACCGCGAAGGCGAGCTTCGTCTACCTCTTCGAGAAGCCGGGCGTCCACACCGGCACGATGCAGCTCTCCCAGCCAGACGGGCTGGAGCGGGACAACACGGCGTGGTTCGCCGCGAAGGTCCGCGAGCGGTTGAAGGTGCTGATCCTCGACCCGCAGCCAGGCCGCGACCCCGCGAAGGATGAGGCCTTCTACCTTGCCACCGCGCTTTCGCCGGTTGGCGCGTCGGAGGGCGGCTCGACCGCGATTCAGGCGACCGTCCGCCCCAGCGCGAACCTGACGGGACTCGACCTCCGCACATTCGACGCAGTCGTCATCACCGGCGTCACGGATGTCGCTCCGGCGGACCGGCGCGCGCTGGAAGAGTACCTCTCCAACGGCGGCGGCCTCCTCCTCTTCCCCGGACCGGCGAGCGATTCGGCTCGCCTCAACGCGGCGCTCGGGGGCAACGTGGGGGGTGAGCGGCTCCTGCCCGCAAAGCTCGGCGCGCGCCATCTGCTGACGGAGGAGACCGCGGTCACGCTGAACCCCTCCAGCATCACCCATCCGGCGCTCGCCGTCTTCCGCGACACGGCCGAGATCAACCTGGGGTCCGCGCGATTCACGCTGGTCTATGACCTCGCTCCTCCCGCGAACGACCCCGCCACGACGGTCCTCTGCCGGTTCAGCGGTGGCCAGCCCGCCCTGGTCGAGCGACGATTCGGGCAGGGAAAGGTGATCCTCTCGGCTGCTACGGCGGGCACGGGCGGCGGCAACCTGCCGTACAAGCCCGCCTGGGTTCCGCTCGTCCACCAACTCGTCGCGTATCTCGCCGCCGGCCCGACCGCCCATCACAACATCCAGCTCGGAGAGACCATCAACGCCCGCTTCGACGTGAAGGAATCCGGCAAGCCGGTGCGGCTGACGGAGCCGGACGGCCACACCACTCTCCAGAAGACGACGCTCGGCGCGGAGGGCGTCGTGTTCGCCTTCTCCGGAACCCGCGAGGCCGGCTTCTACCGCCTCGGCATGGCGGGCCGCGAGAACGCCGACGCCTTCGCGGTGAACCTTCCCGCCGGTGAATCCGACCTCACCACGGCCACCACGCAGCAGGTCCTCGCGGCCGCCGGGCCCGTCCATATCCAGTTCGCCCGCGCCGGCGACGACCTCCTCTCGGTCGTCCGCCAGTCCCGCCGCGGCACCGAGGTCTGGCGTCCCCTCGTCATCACCGCCATGCTCCTCCTCTTCGCCGAAGGTTTGCTATCGTGGTTGTGGGGAAGGCGCGGGTAAACGGCACCTCCCCCCAACCCCATCCTTCGCAAGGAGGGGGCTTACCGAAACCGATAGCGAGTGCGCTCGGCGATACGTTGTACGTGCAGGAGATGGTGATGACGGAGTTTTATAACCGAACGGTAGAGAAAGAGAAACGGCGCGTTCTGCGCAACAACCCGACGCCGCAAGAGGAATTGTTGTGGGACCGAATCAAGGGCAGGCAACTCAATGGCCTGAAGTTTCGCCGACAGTACAGTGTCGGACCATACATCCTGGACTTCTATTGCCCTGCGATAAAGTTGGCAATCGAGCTGGACGGCGCGATTCACCAGGTGGATGACCGACCCGAGTACGATGCTGAACGGCAGGCCTACATCGAGCGATTCGGCATCCGATTTGCGCGATTCACGAACGACGACATTGAGCGCGACCTTGAATTGGTCCTGGCCACCATCGCGTCCGCCGCGCAGCAATGTGCGGAGCGGGAACAAGACGAGTTCGAGTAGCCCCCTCCTTACGAAGGAGGGGGTTGGGGGAGGTGCCGTTGAAATTGAGCCCCCTCCTTACGAAGGAGGGGGTTGGGGGAGGTTTTCCTGGGAGCGCTGATTCAAAATTTCATAGTGACCTCCGGGCCGATGCAGAAGCTCTTTGGGGTGACGCCGGACGTCGGGCGACAGATGGACCGCGCGCAGCTCTATTTCGCGGGCGGCTGGCCGATTCGCGTCGCCGCAATCGTGCTGCTGCTCGGGGCGCTCTGGTTCGGCTTCTGCTACGTGCGGGACGGCAAGACGCCGCCGGTCTACGTCAAGATTCCGCTCCTGGCGCTCCGTCTCGTCGCTCTCTGCGCCATTCTCGCGATGCTGCTCCAGCCGATGCTCCGCATCCAGCACAGCGAGCGGCAGCGCTCCAGCGTCGTGATTCTCGCGGACACGAGCCAGTCGATGGGATTCGTGGACCGCAGGCTGCCCGCGGATCGGGTGGCGCAGGCTCAGCGGGCATCGGGCCTGGATCCGCTGTCGGCGTCGCGCGCGCAGCTCGTCGAGGCGGCCGCGAATCGCGCGAACCTGCTGGCGGACCTCGCGAAGCGCTACAGTGTCCGGTCCTACACGTTCAATAGCGATGCCCAGCCCGTGAGGCTGCCGGAGGGCAAAGACGCGAAAATGCCGCCTATCCGCATCCTGCCGGACGAGAAGAAGGGCGTCTCCACGCAGATCGGCGCGGCCCTGAAGCGGGCGATGGACGATACAGCCGGCCAGCGCGTAGCGGGTGTGCTGCTGCTCAGCGACGGCGGAAACAACCTCGGAGACGATCCGGCGGACGCCGCGGAGCGAATGAAGCAGACGGGCGCGCGCGTCTCCACGGTGGGTATCGGCGACCCCACACCCACGCGAGACCTCGCCATCACGGAGGTGCTGGCGGACCAGGTGGTGCGGCGCGACAACACGGTGCAGGTCTTTGCCGGAATCGCGCACCGCGGGTACGAAGGTAAAAGCGTCACCGTCACGCTGCGGCGGGGAAGCGAGGTCATCGGCTCGAAACCGCTCACGCTCGGTCCGGCGGCGCGGAAGCAGTCGGTCGCCTTCACCTATACGCCGAAGAAGGAGGGGAGCTTCAACTGCTCGGTCTCCGTCGACGTGCTGCCGAACGAGATCACCGCCGAGAACAACCGGCGGCAGTTCCTCCAGCGGGTGGTGGGCAAGAAGCTGAAGATCCTCTACGTCGAGGGCGAGCCGCGCTGGGAGTACCGCTACCTCAAGAATGCCATCCTGCGCGACACGCAGATCGAGTTTAGCTGCTACCTGACCACGTCGGGAACCGCAGGTGGCGGCGAGGGAAACGTGCCGGTCTTCCGCTTCCCGCCGGACGAGAAGACGCTCTTCGATTACGACATCCTGATCCTCGGCGACGTGCCGCGCGCCCACTTCTCCGAGCTCCAGCTTCGCAATATCCGCCGATTCGTCGAGGACAAAGGGTCGAGCCTCATCGTCATCGCGGGCGAGCGGCACATGCCGCAGGAGTACCGCGGAACTGCCATCGAGGGAATCTTCCCGGTCGTCGTCCCCGCCGTGCCGGAGCAGATCAAGACCGACGACCCGTGGCCGTGGGAGCTTACGCCGGAGGGCCGGCAGGACCCGCTCCTCCGAATGGCCGAGGACCCGGCGGAGAGCCTCCGTATCTGGAAGACCCTCCCCGGCATGTTCTGGAACGCGGGCGTCGAGCGCGCCAAGCCGGGCGCAACGGTGCTCGCGGTGAACCCGGCCCGCTCGAACGCTTACGGAAAGCGTGTCATCCTCGCCGTCCAGACCTTCGGCGCGGGCCGCTGTCTGATGCAGCTCACGGACACGACGTGGCGCTGGCGCTGGCGCGTGGGCGACCGCTACTTCTACCGCTACTGGGGCCAGGCGCTCCGCGCCATGACGCCATCGGAGCCGCCGGGCGGCAACCGTTACGCACAGGTGAACGCCGATCGCGCCGAATACCTACTCGGCGACCGCGTCTCGATTCACGCGCGCCTCCTCGATTCGTTCTACCGCCCCATCAAGGACCCGAAGGTCGTCGGCACCCTGACCGGCGAGACCGGAGCGCCCATCCAGATCACGCTCAACGCAATTCCCGGCTCCGCGGGGCTCTACAGCGCGGACTTTCTGGCGGACCGCGTTGGCAAGTTCCACCTCGCGCTCGCCTCCCCCGCCGCCCCCGAAAAGCGCGCAGCCGCCAGCTTCCTGGTCCAGTCCATCGCGCTGGAGAAGCAGCAGCCGGAGATGAACGAAGCCCTCCTGATGAAGATTGCGAAGGTCGGCGGCGGCCGCTACTACCACCCGGATGAGATTCGCAGGTGGATGGATTCCCTCAAGGCGAACGACCTGGTCGTAAAGAGCGAATCGGAGGTCGAGCTCTGGGACGCCCCCCTCTTCCTCGTCCTGTTCGTCGTCCCGCTCACCCTCGAGTGGATCGTCCGTAAGCGCACCGGGATGCTGTAGACAAGCAACAGCCATTGATTCAACGCATGCCTGACGGTTGACTCGGTTCCTGTGATGAGCTATACTATCTGTCTGGTAACTCTCGGGTGAGAGCCCTTTTGTCGCGGGTATGGTAACCCAGCCGAGCGCGCGCCCGAATCACCCTCTCGGAACTGTCCGCGGGAGTGATGCGGGCGTTGTTACGAAACCGATGAACGGCGTGGAAAAGGTACCGGGCACGGATTCGATCGGTCGTTCACAGCGAAATCATGTTTGAAAGCCTCACTGAAAAACTTCAGGGCGTCTTCTCGCGTCTGCGCGGCAAGGGCAAGCTGTCCGAGCAGGACGTGAGCGAGGCCTTGCGTGAGGTCCGCCTCGCACTGCTCGAGGCCGACGTCAATTTCAAGGTCGTCAAGGACTTTGTTGCTCGGGTGAAGGAGCGCGCGGTCGGGGCGGAGGTGCTGGAGGGGCTGAATCCCGTCCAGGCGGTCGTGAAGATCGTCAACGACGAGCTGATCGCGCTGCTCGGCGGCTCCGATTCGAGGGTTCATTTCGCGCCGCGCCCGCCGACCATCATTATGCTCTGCGGCCTTCAGGGGTCCGGCAAGACCACGACATGCGGCAAGCTCGCGCACTGGATGCGCCGCCAGGGCCGCAACCCGCTCATGGTCGCTTGCGACGTCTATCGCCCGGCTGCCATCAAGCAGCTTCAGGTGCTCGGCGAACAGCTGAAAGTCCCCGTCTTCGCGATGGGTGACCAGACGGCGCCCATGCGAATCGCCCAGGAAGCGGTGCGGCACGCCGATCAGAGCGGCAACGACGTCATAATTCTCGATACGGCCGGCCGTCTCCACATCGATGCGCAGATGATGCACGAGCTGGAGGAGGTCAAGGCGGCGGTAAACCCGACCGAGACGCTGCTCATTGTTGACGCGATGTCCGGGCAGGATGCGGTAAACTTCGCGCAGCAGTTTCACGAGCAGCTCGCGGTCGATGGCTTCCTGATGACGAAGATGGATGGCGACGCGCGCGGCGGCGCGGCCCTCTCCATCCGAAGCGTGACCGGCGTGCCCATCAAGTTCATCGGCGTCGGCGAGAAGCTGGATGCGCTGGAACCATTCCATCCGGACCGGCTTGCATCTCGCATTCTCGGCATGGGCGACGTCCTCTCGCTCATCGAGCGGGTCCAGCAGAACATCGACCAGGAGAAGGCCGAGGAGATGGAGCGGAACCTCAAGGAGGGCCGCTTCGACCTGAACGACTACCTGGAACAGATGCAGCAGATGAAGCGGCTCGGCCCGATGGACCAGATCATCAAGATGATTCCGGGCCTCGGAGCCGCCGTCAAAGACATGGACATGCGGGCGCCGGAAGCCACCATGAAGAAGCAGGAGGCGCTGGTACGCTCCATGACCGCCGCCGAGCGGAGCGACCCCGCCATCCTGAACGGCAGCCGCAAGCGTAGAATCGCGGTCGGCGCAGGCGTCACGGTCCAGGAGATAAACGAGTTTCTCAAGCAGTTCGAGATGATGAAACAGATGATAAAACAGATGACCGGCGGGAAGGGCTTTAAGAAGAAGACCAAAGGCCCCGGCGGCCGGATGCGAATACCCTTTAAGCGATAGAAGTATTGAGTGTTGAGTATTAAGTATTGAGGTCTGAAGCTCAACACTCAACACTTAACACTTAACACTCAATACTTAACACTCAACACTCACCCGCAGGAGACCAACTTGCCAGTTAAGATTCGTTTGCGACGCATGGGCGCGAAGAAGCGGCCGTTTTACCGCCTCGTCGTCGCCAACAGCACCGACGCGCGCGATGGGCGATTCATCGAGTCCATCGGCTACTACGATCCCTGCTCCGAGCCGCCGGCCCTCAAGGTGAACACCGAGAAGGCCGCCCACTGGCTCAAGTGCGGCGCGCAGCCGAGCGATACCGCCCGCGCGCTGCTGAAGAAGCAGGGACTCCTCGGCGGGACCGTGACCGCTCCGGCAGTCGCGACCGTGCAACCTGCGGCAGCCGCGGCGCCGGACGCCCCGGTGGCCGTCGCCGAGCCCACAGCCGTCGCCCCGGCGGAAGAACCGGTCGCGGAAGCCGCGCCGGTAAAGAAGCCTCGCGCGCCGCGCAAGACCGCTGAGACCCCGCAGGCCGCCGAGTAGGCGGTAGGGAGCGCGCCGGAATCTCACGTCCGAGAGGACACGGCCGCTCGTTCGCAGAGATCGGGAGATCATGAGCACACAGGGGGACGAGCCGATCAAGGCTCTCATCGAGTACCTCGTCCAGAATCTGGTGGATGAACCGGAACACGTGACCATTACCGAGGTTCCGGGCGACGAGGCGACGACCTACGAAGTCAGAGTCGCGCCTAACGATCTCGGCAAGGTCATCGGCAAGCAGGGGCGAATCGCCAATGCGCTCCGAACGGTCGCCAAAGCGTCGGCCATGAAGAACAAGCAGAAGGTCTACGTGGAGATTGTCGCGTAACCGAATGCGGGTCAGGCTGCAATCTTGCGAGTCGAGGGCCGGATTTCGGACGCCGGCTCTCGCATGGACGTGTACCCACGGCGCATTGCCATTATGCTCGATGACTGGAACTGGACCGTAGGCGAGGTGGCCGGCGTATTCGGCATTAAGGGCGAGATGAAGGTCCGCCTGGAGACCGACTTCCCGGATCGTTTTGCGAAGCTGAAGCAGGTCTGCCTCCGGCCCGCCACAGGCGAACCCGCGATTAAGCAGATCCGGAGCGCAAGGCTGCACAAGGGCCAGGTTCTTCTCAAGCTCGAAGGCATCGATCGAATCGAGGAAGCGGAGCCGTGGCGTGGCGCGAAGGTACAGATTCCGCGCGCGGATGCCGTCCCGCTCCCCCAAAACAGCTATTACGCCGCCGACATCGTGGGGATGGACGTGGTTACCCGCGAAGGGAAGCCGCTGGGGAAACTGGACAAAGTCCTCGCCTATCCCGCCCATGATCTCTTCCAGGTGGGAGAAGCGCTGATCCCGGCGGTAAAGGAGATCGTGCTGGAGGTAGACACCGAGAGGCGGCGCATCGTGGTGGACCCGCCCGCCGGCCTCCTTCCCGGCGATGCGCCGGAAACAGTCGAGTAGCCGCGGTGCTGCGCATTGACATTCTGACTATCCTGCCCGAGATGATCGAGCAGGCGCTGAACCATAGTATTATAAAGCGGGCGCGCGACGCCGGATTGGTCGAGATCAACGCGGTCAACCTGCGCGATTTCACGACCGACAAGCACCACGTGACGGACGATACGCCCGTCGGCGGCGGCGGCGGGATGATCATGAAGGTCGATCCCATCGCCCGCGCACTGGACGCGCTGCGACTCGCGAACAAGCCTGGTCAGCCGTGCAGGGTGATCCTGACGGACCCGCGGGGCGAGGCCTTCACGCAGGCGAAGGCGCGCGAATTGGCCGCCGAATCGCACCTGATATTCATCTGCGGTCACTATGAAGGCGTCGATGAGCGGGTTCGGGAGCACCTGGTCACGGACACCCTCTCCATTGGAGACTACGTGCTGACCGGCGGGGAGCTGCCGGCCCTCGTAATGGCGGACGCAGTAACGCGGCTTCAGCCGGGCGCGCTGGGAGACGAGGACGCGCCGCACAAGGATTCGTTTTCGGAGCCGCTGCTCGAATACCCGCAATATACGCGGCCGAGGTCGTTCCGCGGATGGGAAGTGCCGGAGATACTCTTCGGCGGCCACCATGCGCAGATAACCCGGTGGAGGAGAAAGAAGCAGCTCCTCCGCACCCGCGGACAGCGGCCGGATCTATGGGGACAGTTTTCGCCCTCGAAAGAGGACTTGAAGCTTTTGGACGAAGAGGAGCCATCATCATGAGTGGAATCATAACGGAGATCGAGCGAGAACAGCTCAAAGAGGGTGTGCCGACCTTCCGCGCGGGCGACACCGTCAAAGTGCACGCGAAGGTCATCGAAGGCAACAAGGAGCGCATCCAGGTCTTCGAAGGCCTCGTCATCGCGCGGCAGGGCTCGCTCAACCGGGCCAGCTTCACGGTCCGCAAGATATCGCACCAGATCGGCGTGGAGAGGACGTTTCTCGTCAACTCGCCCCGCATCGACAAGATCGAGGTGATTCGCCGCGGTCTCGTCCGCCGCGCCAAGCTCTACTACCTGCGCGGCGTGGTCGGCAAGAAGGCCCGTATCAAGGAAGATCGCAGCCAGGGATAAGAAGTCAACTGGTCAATTGGTCAATTAGTCAATTAAACGGCCTCCCGTTCATTGACTAATTGACCAATTGACCTCGTTGACCCGAGGTTCTTATGCAGCCCCAGGAAGTCGGCGCAGGCGAGATACTGGCTAACCTGAGCGTCGCCCACATCGTGTTGGCGGCGCTCGTGCTGACGGTACTCCGTTTCGCCCTGATTCCGCAGCGCGCGGCCATCGCGAAAAGCGCCGCCGAGCTCATCGAATCGCTCCTCGTCGCGGGAGTCCTCGTCTTCCTCATTATCCGGCCGTTCTTCATGCAGGCGTTCTATATTCCGTCGGAATCGATGGAGCCCACGCTCATGGGGCACGACGCCGGGTACAACCACATGACCGGAGAGAGCCCGCCCACCTCCATCCACGACAAGCTCTTCGTCAACAAGCTGGCCTACCACCTGGGTGAGCCGCGGCGCGAGGACATCGTTGTGTTCCGCGCGCCGAAAGCCGCTGATTTCGAGACGAATCACACTGCCGAGAACGTCCTGATCAAGCGGCTGATCGGCGTGCCGGGCGACACCATCGAGGTGAAGCCGGACGACAAGGGCGTGATGCGCGTCTGGCGTAACGGCAAGCCGCTTGATGAGCCGACGTGCGACGACCGCGCATCCAACGAGCCCTGCATTAAGGAGCCGCTGCAGAATCCCCAGCCGGAGCAGGCGGAGTTCGGCGTCGGCAAGCCGTTGAAACTTGGGCCCGACGAGCTCTTCGTCATGGGCGACAACCGCAATCACAGCAATGACAGCCGGTTCTGGGGACCGCTCAAGCGCGACCGCGTCATCGGCAAGGCCTCCTTCATCTTCTGGCCGCTGAACCGGATACACATCCTCCACTGAGCGGCGGGGCCACTCCGTGGAGCGGCTCCTTCACCGAGACAAGTATGCACAGCCAGGAAGTAGGCGCGGGCGAGCTGCTCGCCAATCTGTCCATCGGTTACATCGTTCTCGCGGCCTTCGTCCTCACCACCATCCGCCTCATCCTCACTCCAAACCGAGGCCCGTTCGCCCGCTCCGTATCCGAGCTCGTCGAATCGCTCATCCTTGCCGGCGTTCTCGTCTTCATGATTATCCGGCCGTTCTTCATGCAGGCGTTCTTCATCCCCACCGAATCGATGGAGCCTACGCTTCAGGGCCATGAATCAGGGTTCAACGCCCGGACGGGCCAGCAGTACGCCTCCACCATCCACGACCACATCTTCGTGAACAAGCTGACCTATCGCCTCCGCGACCCCAGGCGCGGCGAGATCGTCGTCTTCCGCGCGCCAAAGGAGGCGGACATCGAGGGCGGACGCAAGAATGAAAACATCCTCATCAAGCGGATTGTCGGCGTGCCAGGCGATACGATTCAGGTGAAGGACGGGGCGGTGTGGCGCGACGGCAAACGGATATCTGAGCCGGTATGCGACGCGCAGGCGAGCAACGAGCCCTGCATCAAGGAGAAGATGCAGCCCTACCAGAGCGGCGACGCGCAGTTCGCGGTAGACCGGCCGCTCAAGCTCGGACCCGGTGAGTACTTCGTGATGGGGGACAACCGTAACGCGAGCTGGGACAGCCGGTACTGGGGCGTGGTGGCCCGCGACCGAATCATCGGCGAAGCGTCCTTCATCTTCTGGCCGCTCAACCGCATCCACTTCGTCCACTAACAGAAGAGACGGTTCTACCGCGGAAGACGCGGAATCTCGCGGAAACATCAAACGGCCTTTTTGCCCGCGAAACACGCGAAAAGACGCGAAAACGGCAAACGACTTTCACCGCGAATAACGCGAATTGTCGCGAATAGCTGCTCCTGAATCTCCTGCCGTTCTCTGTGTCTCTGTGGTTCAGTTTGCTTTTGACGTTCGCTGGAGCGCCTTGTGGTTAAGAAGGGTGACAAGGATTGGTGGGTGGAGGAGAGGGCCGCGCGTGAGCGCGGCTTTCGCGTTATCGCCGGCATCGACGAGGCGGGGCGCGGACCACTCGCGGGGCCGGTCGTTGCCGCCGCCGTCCTGCTGCCATTCGGATGTGAGATTCGCGGCGTACGCGATTCGAAGACGATGACGCCGGAGCAGCGCGAGCGCGCGTACGAAGGGATCACGAATGTGGCGGAGGGATTCGGTGTCGGAATTGTCGAGGCGACTGACGTCGACCGGCTGAACATCCTTCGGGCGACACATCATGCGATGCGGATCGCCGTGGAGGCGCTTCCCAACCGACCGGACTTCGTGCTCATCGACGGGCTGCCGGTCCATCCGTTTCCCGTGTTGCAGCGCGCGCTCGTGAAGGGCGACGGTCGGTCCATCTCGATTGCGGCCGCGTCCATCATCGCGAAGGTCACGCGGGACCGCATCATGGCGGACCATGACGCCCGATATCCGGAATATGGATTCGCCCGACACAAGGGATATCCCACGCCGGACCATCTGGAGCTTCTTCGGAACCACGGTCCCTGTCCGCTGCACCGCCGCACCTTCGCGCCGGTGGCGGAGCTGCTGGCGCGCGAGAATCTCGCGGAGGGCGGAACCGGGCTGTTCGCGACGGACGGCCGCCGGGAGCTGGGCGAGAGTGGCGAGATCGTGGCCTGCGCGCACCTTCGGAGGCTCGGCTGGGAGGTTCTCACGACACGCTACCATTGTCGCGAAGGCGAGGTGGACATCATAGCGCGCGACGGCCCGACCCACTGTTTCGTGGAGGTCAAGGCGCGGCGTGGGCGAGCTGCTCCGGCGGAGGCGGTCGATTCGAGGAAGCGCGCGCGGCTCGTGGCGGCAGCGGAAGCGTGGCTGTACGAGCATGAGCTGGGCGAGGTAGACTGCCGTTTCGACATCGTCGAGGTCCACTTCGGGAGCGACGGAAACGCGCGGGTGAATCTATTGATGGCAGCGTTCGCAGCAGGCGAATGACCGACCCGCCGGTATCGCAGCGCATCGGCTACCGTACGGGCGGTTGAAACCGCCGCAACAAGTGTACAAAGTCGGCCCGCGCCGACTCCAGAGTTGCAACCTGAGCCGTTAGTGTCCGAAGGGACACTTTGTGCACTTGTTGAAGCGACTTGAGTCGCCCGGTTGACCGGTAGGTTGCCAGGGACTTTCGCCACTTGTCTACGCGGCGCGATCGTTTTCCGCTGAGAACGGTATTTCGGCGGATCCTTCGCTCGGCAGCTCCATCACGAAGACCGCGCCGCCGTCGTTGTGCGCCCGAATCGTGCCGCCGTGCTTCTGGACGATGGTATGGCTGATCGAGAGGCCGAGCCCCGTCCCCTTCCCCGGCTCCTTCGTCGTGAAGAACGGGTCGAACAGCCGCGAAGCAACCGCTTCGGAGAGGCCGACCCCATTGTCCCGGAACTCCATCGTGACGCCATTTGCTGCCTCCCACGACCGGATGGTGATACAGCCGTCGCGGCGGCCTTCCATCGCGTCCCGTGCGTTGTTGATGAGATTCAACACTACCTGCTCCAGCTCGTTCGCGTCCCCTGTTACCCATAATGGCGTGTCCGCAAGCTGCAGATCCACGTCCACGCCATGCGCCTTGAGCTGCTGTCCCACGATCACGAAACAGTTCCGAATGACGTGATTCAGGTCCACCCTCTCGACCTCGCCGCGCGTCGCCCTGCTGAAGGTGCGCAGATGGTTGACGATCTTCATCATGCGGGAGGTCTGGCCCTCGATGAGCTTCAGGTCCGCCTCCGTCTCCACGTCGATCGCGGGATCGGACAGCATCTGCTGGGCGGTGCCGCGAATTACGGCCACCGGCTGGTTCAGCTCGTGCGCGACGCCCGCGCAGAGCGTTCCCAGCGCCGCGAGCTTGGCCGATTGAATGAGCTGCGCCTCGGCCCGGCTAAGCTCGCTCTCCGCCAGCTTCCTCTCCTCATACTCCGATTGCAGCGCGATGTAGGCGGCCTCCAGCTCCGACGTGCGCTCCCGCACGCGCCGCTCCAGGTCCCGCTGCGCTTCCATGAGAGCGGATTCCGCATGCACGCGCTCGGCAACCTCTTCGACGAGCACAGACTTCTGCCTGAAGAACGAGTCGATCAACCGCGCCAGCTCGCCGAGCTCCGTCGGGCTGGTCTTAAGCCCGCCCAGCGCGGCCGTGTCCCCCGTCTCCAGACTCGCGGAGAGGCAGGCGAGCGGCCGGCTGACCCGACGGTGCAGGCTGGTGAGGAGGGCGCCGCCGACAAGCAGCACGAATACGACGAAGAGGACGAATCCGCTCCGAGTCGATTCGCTGAAGAGCCGGATGGAGTCGAGCGTACCCACGAAGAGCGCCGTCGAGGTCGAGTCTCCGCGGGGTCCGGGAAGCGAAAGAGAGCAGAGATAAGAGCCATCGGGCCGCGCGCCCGGCCTGGGCGGTCGTGAATCGCGCGCCAGCTCGACGCGGCACCCGGTCAGACCGGACAGCTCCTTCAGATATTCCGAATCCCAGAGCCGCCCCACCAGGAAGTAGCCATACCAGCGACCGTTCCGCTTCGGATCGGCGGTCTTATGGATCGTCGCGCCGCGAATCTCGAGGATGCCGTCAGGCGTTTGCAGGTAGAAGTGCCGCAGCCGATCCGCACGGAAGAGTGCGACTAAGGCGGCCGCCTCGAACGGGAGCTTCGGAGTCTTTGCGGGCGGATCGGGCTTCGCCGCATAGACCAGCCTCCCGGTCAGATCGAATACCCAGGAGGCGGTCACTTTGTAGGTCGAAAGCGACTGGTCGAGGTTCTGCGAGGCCCACTTCTTATCGGGCTTCTGCACAAACCGGACCATCTCGTCCCAGTAGGTGTAGTCTTCCGCCAGGTTCTGGGTTGAGGCTCCCTTAAGGTCCACGACGCGGGTGACAAACTGGTTTCGGTCGCGGTAAGCCGATTCCGCCAGACGGACTGCCCGCCTGTTCTCCCAGCGATCCCAGCCCACGCCGAGCGCCAGGAGCGCCGCCATGAGCAGGAGGAACAGGCACATCATCTGGCTTCGAATCGTTCGCATGTTGCGCAATCAGTTATCAAAGTCAGTGTCCGCCGGCCCGGTGTAAACGGATTGCGGAGGAGTGTGAGCGAATCCCGCCGAACGTATCTGCGCGGCCAGCGGCAGCCGCCTTCACCGCTTAGCGGCTCACAACTACAGGCGATCGGACCATGCATTGCGATTCGTCCGCGAGGACGATTGGCCGCAGGCCCACAAGCGAGGTCAATTCCATTGCCTCGCAGCCGCCGTCCATCGCATGAAGTTGCCAGCTCATATTTGCCGCGCTACGCTACGAGGTAATCCCATGCACGCTGACACGACACGGCGCGACCACTCCGACATTCGCATCGGCACGCTTGCACCCATGGATCGCGGCGCGGACTACCTACGCCAGATTCTTCCATATGGCTTCGAATCTTTCCAGTTAACTCTCTGGCAGCGCATCGGCGCGGTCGATATCGAGCGGACCGCCTCCGAAGTGCGGGACGTCGTCGCCGGCAAAGCCATAATCAGCAGCATCGCCCTCTTTGGCAACCCCCTTCAGGAAGAGGAGACAGCGCGAGACTGGGAGACCGTCATCCGGTCGGCCCGCCGATTCGGGTGCAGCCTCGTGTGCGGGTTCGCGGGCGCGCTGGAGGATCGGCCCGTGGATCAATCCATCGACAGGTTTCGCGAGGTCTGGGGCCGGCTCGCTCAAATCGCGCAGGATGAAGGGGTGAAGATCGCCTTCGAGAACTGCGACATGGGCGGCACGTGGGACCGGCCGAAGTGGAACATCGCGCACTCTCCGCGAGCCTGGGAGATGATGTTCGACGCGGTTCCCGGCGACACGCTCGGCCTCGAATGGGAGCCGTGCCACCAGATGGTCTCGCTCGTCGAGCCGCTGCCGCAGCTCCGCAAGTGGGTCGGCCGCGTGTGGCACGTCCACGGCAAGGACGCGACCATCGCGTGGGACGTGATTCGCGAGAAGGGGCTACGCGGCGGAGAACAGTTTGTGTGGCACCGGTCGCCCGGTTTTGGCGACACCAACTGGACCGATGTCATCACCATCCTGCGGCAGGCGGGCTATCGCGGCTCCATCGACATCGAGGGCTGGCACGATCCAGTTTATCGCGACGACCTCGAAATGACGGGCCAGGTGCATGGGCTGGAGTACCTGAAGCGGTGCCGGGGCGGCGCATACGTCGCGAACCCGTCATGACGGTCTCGATTCGGGCCATCGCCGCGCTCGCGGGTCTACTCCTTATGGCTGCCAATAGCTCTGTGTCGGCCGCGTCCGAGCCGAAGGGTCTGCGCGCGTTCGATCTTCGCTGCGAGTATGCGGTCGCGCCTCTCGGAATCGACTCCCTCCACCCTCGCCTGAGCTGGAAGCTGGATTCCGAGCGGCGCGGCGACCTCCAGACCGCCTACCGCATCCGCGTCAGCTCGACGGAGCGGTCCAAAGCCGACCTCTGGGACAGCGGAAAGGTTGAGGGCGGCGCCCAGATCGGTATCCGCTACGCGGGAAGACCGCTCGAATCGGGGGAGCGGGCGTGGTGGTCCGTCGAGGTGTGGGATTCGCATGGTCGCTCCTCCGGCGAATCGCCCCGGTCACATTGGGAGATGGGACTGCTGGCGCCGGGTGACTGGCAGGCCGCCTGGATCGGTTCCGGCTGGCCGCCGCCCGCGCGGGAAGAGGACTTCTACGGCGACCGGCCCGCGCCCTGCTTCCGCCGCGAGTTCGAGGTAAAGAAGCCCATCCGCCGCGCCCGCGCATACGTCACCGGCCTCGGCTACTATGAGATGACGCTGAACGGCCGGCGAGTCGGCGACCACGTCCTCGATCCCGCCTGGACCGATTACGACAAGCGCGTTTTCTACTCCACCTACGACATAACCGGCCTTCTCCGGACCGGCAGAAACGCAGCCGGACTCCTGCTCGGCAACGGCTGGTACAACGCACTCCCGCTCCGCATCTTCGGCCGCAACCTCCGCCAGATTCTCCCCACCGGCGAGCCGCGCGCCCTGCTCCGAATGGTGATCGAATACCGGGATGGCACGACGGACACGGTGGTCACGGACGACCAGTGGCGCGTCGCCGAAAGTGCCATCCGCAACAACAGCCTCTACCTCGGCGAGGTCTGCGACGCGCGCAAAGAGCTGGGAGCGTGGGACCGGCCGGGCTATGACGACCGATCGTGGAAGCCCGCCGTGAAGGTGGATGCGCCGAAAGGCGCGCTCATGGCGCAGCCGCTTCCCCCGATTCGGCGGGGCCGCGAGATTCACGCGGTGAAGGTGACGGAGTCGAATCCCGGCGTCTGGATTGTGGACATGGGCGAGAACTTCGCCGGGGTCGCCGGATTCCGGTTCGATGGGCCCGCCGGGACGGTCGTCCACATGCGGTACGCCGAGGTCCTCAATCCCGACGGCACCCTCAACCCGCTCACGTCCGTCGCGGGACAGGTGAAGTGGGGCAACGGCGGGCCAGGCGCGCCACAGGTCGCCGTCCAGTCCGACACCTACACCTGCCGGGGCGGCGGCGAGACCTGGACGCCGCGGTTCACGTGGCATGGCTTCCGATATATCGAGATCACCGGCCTCCCCTCCGCGCCACCGCTCGCCTCTGTCACGGGCCATGCCCTCCACAGCGACGTCGAATCCGTGGGCGAGTTCGCCTGCTCGAACGACCTCTTCAACCGGATTCAGGAGGCGACGCGCCGGACCATCCTCTCCAACATCTTCAGCGTGGAATCGGACTGCCCGCACCGCGAGCGGCTCGGCTACGGGGGCGACATCGTTGCGGTCAGCGAGGCGGTCATGTACAACTTCGACATGTCCCGCTTCTATGCCAAGGCGGTGGACGATCTCGCCGACGCCGCGCGCCCGAACGGCGGCATGACCGAAACCGCGCCCTACGTCGGCATCGCGGACCAGGGGCTCGGCGATGGGTCCGGCCCGGTCGGCTGGGGAACCGCGTTCCCGCTCCTCCAGTGGCAGCTCCACCAGTACTACGGCAACGACGAGCCACTTGAGCGATACTATGAGGTGACGAAGCGGTGGATCGACCTGCTGGAGAAGAAGGCGGTCGGCGGCATCCTCGACAACGGCATCAGCGATCACGAGAGCCTCGCTCCCAAGCCGGTCCCCCTCACCGGTACCGCTTTCTACTACCTCAACGTCGAGCTGGCGGCCCGAATCGCGAGACACCTCGGCAGGACGGAGCAAGCAGCGCGAATCGAGAAGCTCGCCGACTCGATTCGCATCGCCTTCAATGACCACTTCCTCGATCCCGCGACGGGCCGGTACCTGACCGGCACACAAGCCTGCCAATCCTTTGCACTCTACATGAATCTCGCCGGACCCCATCAAGCCGCGGCGCTGGACCTCCTTGTGAAGGACGTCGAGGCGCATGGCGGCCACCTGACGACCGGCATCTTCGGCACGAAATACATGCTCGACGCGCTGACGGACAACGGCCGCGCGGACATCGCATTCAACCTCGTCAATCAGCGCACCTTCCCTGGCTGGGGATGGATGCTGGAGAACGGCGCGACGACCCTCTGGGAGCACTGGGAGAAAGAGGAGAAGATCTACTCCCACAACCACCCGATGTTCGGCTCTGTCAGCGAGTGGTTCTACAAGTGCCTGGCCGGCATTCGGATGAGCCCGCTGTTGTCGGACAAGTCCCCCATCCTCATCTCCCCCAACATCGTCGGCGACCTGAAGTGGGTGCGCGCCAGCTGCAACAGCGTCCGAGGGAAGATCGCGGTCAAGTGGAAACACGACGGCGACCACCTGACGCTCGACGTGACCATTCCAACCGGTGTGACAGCCCTGATCGACGTTCCCGCGAAGGACCCGGCAACGGTCCGCGAAGGCACACGAGAAGCGGAGCGCGCGGAAGGACTGACCCGTGCGCCGTCCAATCCGGGCCGCGTACGCTACCGTATTGGCGGCGGCCACTATCACTTCACGTCCGAACTCTAGCGAGCGAGCCGGCAGGAGAACCATGCATGTAACATGCATGTCTCGCGGGCTTTCAGCCAAACGTCCTACCGGACGGAATCAATGTATAAGCCACGAAGGTGGCTTTCGTTTCGTTGAGAGGGGTTTCAACCCCGGATCATGAACCCGCCCATGCCCGGTAATGTCCCGTCCCCGCTCGAGCCGACCCGCGACGAGATTATGCGGATGGGCGAGGCGGCGCTGCGGGTTGCGGCGGACTACTTCGACACGGTCCGCGACATGCCGATCTCCCCTGCCCCGGTCAGCCCCGCCCTGAGCGAACCGCTCGGACCATCGGCTCCCGTGGAAGGCGTCCCATTCGACGAGCTGCTGCACAGAGTCGAATCGACAGTGATTCCCGCCAGCCGCCACTCCGGCCATCCGCGCTTCTTCGGGTACGTCAACTCGCCCGGCACGCCCGCCACGGCCCTCGCCGACCTGCTTGCATCCGCGCTAGACCAGAATCTCACCTCCTGGCGCTCCGCGCCGGGACCAACGGAAATGGAGCGCCAGACCGTCGGCTGGATTCGCGAGATACTCGGCCTCGCGCCGGGCGCGGACGGTCTCTTCGTGAGCGGCGGCTCGATGGCGAACCTCTGCGGGCTTACGGCGGCGCGGGATGCACGGGCGGGAATCGGGGTCGCCGCGGCAGGCTGCCAGGCGCTCGATTCGGCGCTCCGAATCTATGCGTCGGAGGAGGTCCACCACTCGATTCAGAAGGCGGCGGGACTGCTGGGCATCGGCCGCGGAAACGTCCGCCTCGTCCCCACGGACGCCCGATTCAGGATGCGGACGGACCTGCTGGAAGAGGCGATCCGCGAGGACGGTGCGAGTGGTTATCGGCCCATCTGCGTTGTCGCCACCGCCGGCACGGTCAACACGGGCGCGGTCGATGACATCGAGGCGATAGCGGATGTCGCCGAAACCCACGGCCTCTGGCTCCACGTCGACGCCTCGTACGGAGGGTTCGCCGCCCTCTCGCCGACCCATAAGCCGCTCTTCCGCGGCATTGAGCGCGCCGATTCTGTCGCACTGGACCCGCACAAATGGCTCTACGTCCCGCTCGACTGCGGGTGCATCGTCTACCGCAATCCCGCCGCCGCGCGACTCCCCTTCGCCCACGACGCCGAGTACACGCGCGTCATTGGTCATACGGATGACCAGTCATTTGCCTTCTGGGACTTCGGGCCGGAGCTCTCCCGCCGATTCCGCGCCCTCAAAGTCTGGATGGCGCTGGCCCATGCCGGCACGCGCACGCTCGGAGAGGTGATCGCCAGCAACTGCGACTGCGCGCGCTACTTGGCGGAGCTGGTGGAGGAGGCGGACGACTTCGAGATGCTCGCCCCCGTTGAGCTCTCCATCTTCTGCTTTCGCTACGTGCCGCCCGAATATCGGGGAATCGAAGATGAAGGGAGGGCCGAGGAGCTGGACCGGCTCAACGAGTCGATTCTTGCGGACGTGCAGCGGGAAGGCAGCTCGTACCTGTCGAACGCGCGAATCAACGGCCGATTCGCGCTCCGGGGCTGCGTCCTGAACTACCGAACCACGCGGAACGACATGCGCCTGCTTCTGGACGACATCCGCGCGGCCGCCGCTGTCGTGCAGGGGCGAACCGCGCGAACGTGATGGTCATGCGCCCGTCAGGTTGCGCGTGACGCCGTCGCCCGATCGTACACCTGGCTCAGCTTGCCCAGAGCAAACGCGCCCAGGGCGAGACCGAGGTCGCGGACCGCGATATCAAGCCCCCACGCGTGGCCGGCGTGATACGCAAAGATCCCCGGCACCAGCAGCAGGTTGATGATGATGCCGCAGAGCCACAGCCCGACGATCCATGCCCCGATTCGCGGCTTCACGGCGACGATGAGACCCGCGATGATCTCGATGACGCCGACGGCCCGCATGAACATGTCCGGAGTAACGCGAAGCGTGTTGGGAATTATGGGAGCGAGGTAGCTCGTCCACGTCGCAAGAAAGTTGAAGAACTTGTCCACGCCCGCGATAATCGGCGCGATGGTGAACCCCACGTGGAGAATCTGGTAAGCCTGGTACGCCGCCTGATTCACCTCCGTTGCAGTTCCGCCAACAGGACTAAGGGAGGTTTCATCCACCCGTAGCGGTTGTGCCATTTCTGTACCTCCTGACGAGCGGCGCCAATCCCGCGAAGTGGGAACCGGCCGCTCTACAGGAAAAGACCGCCGCTTGCCGAACGGATGTTCCAAAGCAGGCCCTGCTGCGAATTGCATCGGCCATCTTTCGGCCGCGAAGAGGTATATCCATGGCGTCTTACCGAGCGGGAACTCTTGCAGTACTGTGCGCAGTTGGTCTCGCGTGCATTGTCCGGCCCGCGCAGGCGCAGAAACCGAACATCCTGCTTATCTACGCGGACGACCTCGGCTTTCACGACGTGGGATTCAACGGCCGCAAGGAGTGGAAGACGCCGAATCTGGACCGGCTGGCGAAGCAGGGAACGGCCTTCCGGCGCTGGTACACCGCGGGCGTGGTCTGCGCGCCCAGCCGCGCCGCCCTCATGACCGGCAAGTACGGCATCCACAACGGCGTGAGCGCCAACAACCAGGACCTGCCGCGCACCCAGGTGACCATCGCGCAGGCGCTGAAGGACCAGGGCTACGCGACCGGCCTCTTCGGGAAGTGGCACCACGGCGTCACGCGGCCGGGCGAGAAGGACTACGTCCATCCGATGGACCGCGGATTCGACGAGTTCTTCGGATTCACGGACGCCGTCCACGCGTGGCAGAAGTTCCCGAAGGAGCTCTGGTTCGGCCGGGAGATGAAGCCGGTGAGCGGCTACTGCGACACGATGTTCGCCGACCACGCCATCGACTTCATCCAGCGCCACCGGGACGGACCCTTCTTCATCTATCTCGCGTTCACGGCGCCGCACTTCAACATCGAAGCGCCGGTATCGGAGGTCGCGGCGCGCCGCCGGGACGTGGGCCGGGCATACCCCGACAAGCCGCTCGCGCCCGTCTATGCCGCCCTGGTTACCCAGATGGACAAAGAGGTCGGCCGCGTGATGCGTATGCTCGACGACCTCGGGCTCACGAAAAACACGCTCGTCGTCTTCTCCAGCGACCACGGGGCGACCTTCGAGCAGGGGAACCAGGGCTCCAGCGCGTTCCTCGACAGCAACTTCCCCTTCCGCGGCCAGAAGCGGACGCTCTGGGAGGGCGGCGTCCGCGTACCGTCTCTCGTGCGCTGGCCCGGCCGGGTCCCCGCGGGCGTGGTTTCGAGCGAGGTCATGCACATGACCGACGTCTTCCCCACTCTCCTCGCGGCCGCGGGCGGCTCGCCGAAGCAGGAGTGGCGGGTGGACGGCCGGAACGCGCTCGACATCTGGCAGGGCGGCGCAGCCCCGACGCCCGAACGGACCCTCTTCTGGGAGTGGCGCGCGGAGGGCGGGAACCAGCTGGCGGCGCTCCGGGGTAACCTGAAGCTGGTCATCAGCGGCAACACGCTGCCGGAAATGTTCGACGTGGAGCGCGACCCCGCCGAGCGCCGCAACCGGATCGCCGAGTTCCCCGACCTCGCAAAGGAGCTCCGCGCCTCCCTCACCGCGTGGCTCGCAACCGAGACCGACGAATCGAAACAGGGAACCCCGCGCGAGCCACATCCTGCCACGCGTTCCACCGGGCCACACGAACGATGACCTGCCGCAGCGCCGTGTGAAAGGAATCTTCGGCTTTTGCTTCATTCTTGCTTGACGGGCAGGCAATTCTACTATAAACTTCAGAAAGTGTGACGGGGTTAATTGCCCCACCACGCCAGCGGCACTGCCGTAATCCTCCGCGCACAACCCCGTGCGCGTGACCCAGCCGTTACCGAGAAGGAGGATTCTCATGCGCACGTGCAAGACCCCCCCCCATTTATGTAGCCGCACGTCTTTGTAAATCCGCCGCACAGTTCCTCTGCACCCTCGCAGTCGTCATGCCTCTCTCCGCACCCTGCCACGCCGGCCACTACTCGGCGCCGCTTTACGGCGGAACCGGGCATTGGGCTAACGGCGGTTCCACGCCCTATGGCAGCCTCGGAAACGGTGCATGGGGGATGGCCTATGGCGGCGCGCCCGCTTACGGCTATCGATCCATCTCCTGCTCCGGGACGATCACATCGAGGTTCACATGGGTGCCAGACGGCGCAGGCGACAACCCGCCCGACCAGGTTATCATTGCGGAGACGTGTACGGCCTCCTTCAACGCCTCCGGAACAACCCCGGATGGAGCCGCCGACAACGACCTCGGTTTCGACCCCGTCATCAACACTTACAGCGGATCGAAGACAGGCACTTCGTCGGGCACCAGGTACCGCATTGTCTCTGGCGCCGACCCGCTGGACATTACGGCGTCACCGTCCTCGTCGGCAAGCGCTACGAACGGCATGCTCTATGCCACGATGTCCTACATATCCTCAGCCTCCGTTCCATCTGTGAACTTGGAGGGCGGAATCGGTGACCCTTGGGCGAAGCGGTTCCTGATCGGCCAGATGTGTCGGGCGACCGTTACGACCATCCTCGTGCCCAGCTCATACGAATGGCACGTAACCGGCGGAGCGCCATTCAGCGACTATGTGCCCGGGGAAACATCGGGAATATACACACCAGTCGGCACGGAAACAGACTCCGTTCTCGTTTTTCGATTCGCCAGGCAGGCCAGCGCCACTGTAGCGTGCAGCTTGAACCTGATTGTTCCTGCTGGCGCCAAACCAGCGGGCGGTCTGGCGATTACATTATTCCGTCCCTGCGTGGTGGATGTGCCCACCTATACGTATCGAAAGAAGACCGGTGTGGTCGAATTCGTTGGTACTCCCCCCACGAAGTTCCGTCCGTATGGCGCAACCGACACCAGCGTCGATGATCCCACCGATTCCGGTACCGCAGGCAGTATTTGGGCAGCGAAGGTAGTCTATCCCGCGGGCTATACCAACGGCCCGCATGAGTTGGGATGGAACTACACTCAACTCATCACGACCTTCCGAAGCCGGGTAAACAACGGCGTCGTCGAGAATGTATCGATGAACGGGCAGACCGTGCTCGACACCACTTTCGGATACTCTGACGATTTTCCAACAGGCACTGAACATGTTTACGGAGACAGCCCTGATGAAGGGCTCGCGTCCGTTCTCTCCTCTGTCAGCGTTAACGACAACTTCAAGACGTATATCATGTTCATTCCCCTCGGAACAGGCAGCCGCTACGTGCCGCTCCAATACTGGACGTGGTACTGGAAGGCGGAAGCCCGGCAGGATGCGGGGACTGGTACTTGGTCCTTTATGGCGGGATCCAACGTTGCCGGTTCGGCGGATGGGGGCAGCTTCCCCAGTCATCCGGTGTGGACGAACAACATTTCGAACCGTACGTGGCAATAGCGCCTCGGCCACCGATATCGCTTTGCGACCGTCAACATACCGGAGGACTCGATGAGAATGAGCAGTGTTCACAATAAATGCGCGGCAATCACCCTGGCGGCCGTGGCGATGACGATGGGGCTTGCGCCGCTATCGGCAGCTCAGACCGGGGCGCCACAGGGCAGGGATACGTCCGGCACGCTCGCGCCCAACCCGCTGGATAATCAGAATCTCGGACCCTTTGGGCAGAAGATGTCAAAGGCCACGAGCGACCGATTGTCAGCAAAACTAAAGCCCTCCAACGACTTGGAGGACCAGGCGCGAGCACTTTATCACGCAGGAAACATCAGGGAGGCCGAGAAGGTCTGCGCCGAAGCGATTCGGGCATCTGTCCGCGTCGACGATAAGGTCTGGAACACGAGCGCGCTCCAGCTCATGGGAGAGATACTCATTCGACGCGGGCGGAACCGGGAGGCAATTCCCTACTTGGAGCAGAGCTTCAATTTCGGGAGTGTCGACGTCAACTCCCATTTGGACCTCGCCATTGCCTATTGCCGCCTGAAGTCATATCGCAAGGCGTTGGAGCACTATTCCGACCGAACAGTCCTCGAGCCTATCGAGGACTCGCTTCCGTACCTGGCTGGATTCCTGCCGGGAACCCGAAGCCAGCGATCTCTGGAGGCCAGCGCGCTTCTCGCACGGGGTCAGCAGGATTATTACCACCACGATAGCGAAGGGACGCTAAGATATCTGTTCGAAGCCGACAAATTGGTACCGGGTAACAAACTGGTGGAGTTCTACATTCAGGAGTGCTTCACGGATTCTTTCTTGTCGGTCGAAACCATACGGCAATACGCGGCGACTGGCAGGCCAGGCAACGGTGCCGTGACACGAGCGGCAAGGGAGCGTCTCTCGGTAGTCGAGGCGTGGCAGAAGCGGAATGGCGGCGATTCGAAGAGCAACGACGCGCCGCCATAAACAGTGCGAGGTCATTGGTCGCGAGGAGCCTGCCCGGTAGCTTTTGGGCAGGCTCCTCCTATTACAAATCTCCATTGCCTGGGTACGCTAACGATCATAACGGAACATTGCGTCGGCCGGATCGACGGTGCGGCGTCATGATTCTTCATTGCACACCAGGACCTGCTCCCTTCGTATTCATAGACAGAACGGACCCAGGAGACACGCCCTCTTGATAAAACCCATCGCACTTTTCGCCGTAATCGCGGCCCTCGCTTTCGCGCATCCGGCGGCCACCCAGACGCCCTTCCAGCCGATCCCGCCGGAGGCCGCGTCGAAATACCGGTTCGACTTTCCGCGCAACTTCTTTGCCTCGCCCGAGGCGGAGAGAGCGGCCCGGTCGCGGCTGGAAACGCTCTTCAAGGAGCTCGAATCGCTCAAGGGGAAGGTCGCCGCGTCGCCCGACAACCTGCTCCGCGCGCTGCGGTTGAACGACCGCGTCCAGTCGGAGTTCATGCGCCACTACATCTATCTCTACCTCCGCTATGCGACCAACACGAAGAACGACACGGCGCGCGAGGAGCAGTCGAAGCTGGGAGGCGAGATCGACAACCGGACGGCGTTCCTCCAGCAGGAGCTGATGCGCATCGACGACAACTCGCTGGCCCGCTACATGGCCGCCCGCCCGGCGCTCAAGCCGTACGCGTTCGTCATCGAATCGGCGCGCCGCCTCCGCCCGCATACTCTCTCGCTCAAGGAGGAGGAGCTGCTCGGCGCGACCTACCCGCTCATGACGGACTGGCAGGGGCAGCTCTACCAGCGCGGGCTCGACCGCACCAACTTCGGCAAGGTGAAGACGCCGGAGGGGGAGCTGGATGTCTACAAGCAGGAGAACACTCTTTCAAACAGCCCGGACCGGCCGGCGCGCGAGGCGGGCTTCAAGAAGATGTACGCGGGGCTGGCGTCACAGCGCGACCTCTACGCATTCGGGATGACGCGGCTCGTCCGCACCCGCGACAAGGTCTCGCAGCTCCGCCACTACACCGGCTACCCCAACGAGGTCCACTTCGGCCTCTACCTGAGGACGCCGGAGGTGAAGGCGCTCTTCGAGCGGATCGCGAAGGCCGCGGATTTCAACAAGCAGTACCAGCAGCTCCGCGCCGCCCACGTGAAGAAGATTTCCGGAATCGAGGACGTACATGTGTGGGATATGTCGGTGATTCCGCCCGGCCTGGAGCGCCCGCGCTTCACCATCGACCAGGCGCGCGACGCGATCGAGAAGACGCTCGATCCCTTCGGGCCGGAGTACGGAAAGGAGCTGGCCGCGCTCCTCGATCCCGCGAACGGCCGCCTCGATCTCGCGCCCGGTGAGAACAGGGTCCCCGGCGCGTTCGCGTGGGGCTTCCCCGGCAGCCAGATATCCATCTTCTACAGCTTCAACTACGAGGGGTTCTACGACGACGTATCGACCCTCGCCCATGAGGCGGGCCACGGGGTCCACTTCCAGCTCATGGGCAACAACCACGTCCTGCCCACCTACACGAACGGCCCCAACTACTTCACCGAATCGTTCGCGATGTTCAACGAGCTGCTGCTCGCGGACCGCCTCTACCGCACCGAGACCGACCCGCTCCGTAAGACCTTCTTCCTCGAGCGATTCCTCCAGCAGGCGATGGCGGTCTTCGGCATCACGCGGCAGGCGGCGCTGGAGCAGGCGATGTACGACGGGGTGGAGAGCGGAAGGCTGAAGACGCCGGAAGACTTCGACAAGCTGACGAAGGAGCTGGGGAGCCGCTACTCGATCTGGTACGACAGGGAGCCGGAGCTGAAGAACGACTGGATCGTCGTCCACCACTACTTCGATTCGCCGATGTATTACGTGAACTACGTCTACGCCAACTTCCTCGCGCTGAAATATTTCGAGCTGTACGAGCGTGACCCGAAGGCGTTCGTCCCGAAATACATCGCCCTCGTCCGCAACGGCTTCAACGCTCCGCCAGACACCCTGCTGACGAAGTATCTCGGCATCGACCTCCGCGACCCGAAGCTCGTCTCAGACACCATCATCGTCCTCGACAAACGAATCAAGCAGCTGCAGTCCCTGTATGCGAGCCATTAGCTCCAAACGCGCCTCAAGGCACCTTAAGCCGCCGGGACCTTGATGTCAGGACGCACTGGATGCTCCATCGGTACCGCCGTCCGCATCCGCTCTTGAACGCCAACCCGGCTCAGCATCTCGTACGAGTTCGTCGGAAGGATCGTGTAGAATCGATAGGATAGAGCAAGCGAACCGACACACTCCAACCAACCATCGGTCTGTTGAACGTGTTTATCATGTTTCCGATTGGGCCAGCGAATACACATAAGCCGACGGAGTTGCTGGACCACGTCGGCCGTCAGAAGCTCGTGTTCCGCCCTGGTCGCCCAGGTCGCGAATACCTGTCCGCGGGCAACGTGGGCGGCCTCTCTCCCCGATGACCGTCTCATTTGACGCGATTCGCCCTTGCCAGGCAGGTATAGCCCCCTCTCCCGTTTTTACTAGAGGGGGTTTGGGGGTGAGGGAGGTGCTATAATTCCTCACAGTCCAGCACACGGAGCGCCACACGATGCTTGCCCACGAAGTCCGACAGGCCTACCTCGATTTCTTCAGGGAGCGGGGACACCTCTACCTGCCCTCCGCTCCGCTCGTTCCCATCGACGTGCTCGGCCGACCGGACGATACGACCCTCTTCACCGGTTCGGGCATGCAGCAGTTCAAGCCGTACTTCACCGGCGAGGCGACGCCCCCCAACGGCCGCGTCACCACCGTCCAGAAGTGCCTCCGCACGGTCGACATCGATTCCGTGGGTGACATATCGCACTGCACGTTCTTCGAGATGCTCGGCAATTTCAGCTTCGGCGACTACTTCAAGGCCGAGGTGATTCCGTGGACCTGGGAGTTTCTCACGAAGGTAATCGGCCTCGATCCTGAACGGTTCTGCGTCACGGTCTACCTCGACGACGATGAGGCGTTCGACGTCTGGCACAATGTGGTCGGGCTGCCGGAGGACCGGATTCATCGCCTCGGGGAGGACAAGAACTACTGGCCCGCCAACGCCATCAGCGAGGTAATCGAGGGCCCGTGCGGACCCTGCACCGAGGTCTACTATCGGGTCGCACCGCCGGAGGAGATGACCCAGGACCCCGACCTCACGCCCACCGAGCGGTTCAAGATCGACGACGAAGAGGGCCGCTGGCTGGAGCTCTGGAACAACGTCTTCACGCAGTTCAACCTTTCGCGAGACGAGCACGGGAAGGCGCTCCTCACGCCGCTCCCGAAGAAGAACAACGACACCGGCGCGGGATTCGACCGCATCGTGATGGTGAATCAGGAGAAGCGCTCCGTCTTCGAGACCGACCTCTTCGGCCCCACCCTCGGCCACATCGCGCAGCTCTCCGGGAAGAGTTACGGCGGCACGATGAGCGAGACCGACTTCGCATTCCGCGTCGTCGCCGAGCACACCCGCTCCATGATCTTCTGCATCGCCGATGGCATCCTGCCCGGCAACAACGGCCGCGAGTACCAGCTCCGCTACATCATGCGGCGCGCCATCCGCTATGGCAAGACGGTCCTCGGCTTCGACGAGCCCTTCCTCCACCTCGTCGCTCCGAAGCTGATCGAGCAGATGGGCGGCTTCTACACCGAGCTGGTCGAGAAGCGCGAGCTGATCCTGAAGACCATCGAGCGGGAGGAGCGCCAGTTCCGCCAGACCCTCGACAACGGCATGGCGATTCTCAACCGGCTGCTCGATTCCCGCGAGGTGCAGGACGCAAAGCATCTCTCCGGCCGCGAGGCGTTCAACCTCTACCAGACCTACGGCTTCCCGCTCGACCTGACGAAGGATATCGCGTCCGAGCGAGGAATCGCCGTTGACGAAGCCACCTACCGTGAGGCGGAACAGGAGCACGCCGCTGTCTCCTCCACCGGCACGCGCGAGGTCTGGTCCACCCGCGAAGGCATCCGAATCGACGTCGAGCCGACTCCCTTCCTCGGCTACGGGACGGTGGACGAGGAGGCGGAGGTCAGCTACATCTTCCAGAACAACCAGCCGGTGGATTCGGCGCGGGCGGGGGATGAGGTGACGGTCGTCCTCTCCCAGACACCGTTCTATGCTGAATCAGGCGGACAGGTCGGAGACACGGGCTGGCTGGTCGCTGCGA
>Ga0068855_100001559_pt1 | contig 28805 bp, 30 predicted proteins | sample KBSCornC52_FD_66592 | JGI IMG/M metagenome (GOLD analysis project Ga0068855, IMG submission 66592) | Corn rhizosphere microbial communities from Kellogg Biological Station, Michigan, USA - KBS Corn C5-2 | ecosystem: Host-associated > Plants > Roots > Rhizosphere > Soil ... | reverse complement strand
ACGTACACGACGAGAGAAACGGCTATACACGCCGTTACGTACCAGTAGTAGCCGCTTTCGTTGCCGGTCTTTATAAACCACACCGCAAGATATTCTGCAGTGCCGCCGAAGAGGGAAACGGCGCATGCATAAGCGAGCCCGACGCCGATCGCGCGCACGTGCACTGGAAAGAGTTCTGCCTTGACGACTGCGTTGATAGCCGTATAGCCACTGACGATTGTCAATGCGCACATGATCAATATGAACGCTTCAATGGTGTTATCGGCTGAGCGCAATGCATGAAACAACGGCAGGGTCGAAAGCGTGCCTAACACGCCAAAGGCGATGAGGATGGGACGGCGGCCAATCCGATCGGAAAGCGCCCCAATGCACGGCTGCAACAGCATGTAGAGAAACAGCGTGGCGCCATTGATCAAGGTGGCTTGCGCCTTGCTCATGCCCACGCTGATGACCAAGAACTTCTGCATGTATGTCGTATACGTGTAGAAGGCGACGGTGCCTCCCATCGTCAATCCGATCACAGTGAGAATCGCACGTGGATGGCGCAGTAACTCTTGCAAGGTGCCGCGTGCGGCATCAGGTCGTTGGCGTTCGAACGATTCGCTTTCAGTCATCCCGCGTCGCAGGTAGAGCGCAACCACGGCACATAAAGCGCCGATCACGAATGGAATGCGCCAACCCCAACGCTCGAGCTCGGCTTCACTCAGGAGCACTTGTTGTAAAAGTACCAGGACAGCGATTGCGAGCAGTTGTCCGGCGATGAGCGTCACGTATTGAAAGCTCGAGTAGTAGCCGCGGCGTTCGCGTGGCGCTAGCTCGCTCAAATACGTCGCTGAAACACCGTACTCACCACCAACGCTCAGTCCCTGCAGCATGCGTGCGATCGTCAGCAACACGGGTGCGCCAACGCCGATATATTCATAGCCCGGTGTGATTGCAATCAACAGCGATCCGGTGCACATGCAAGTGACGGAGAGAACGAGCGCAGATTTTCGACCGTGACGGTCCGCATACATGCCGAGAAGCCAGCCGCCCAACGGACGCATCAAGAAGCCCACGGCGAACACAGCTGCGGTATAGAGCAATTGTGCAGTCAGATCGCCTTGCGGAAAGAAATGCTTGGCGAAGTACAGCGAGAACGCCGAATACACATACCAGTCGTACCACTCGACGAGATTGCCTATCGAGCCTTTGAATATCGAGGACAGGTATTTGTCTCGGCGGTGAGGCTCAGGCACTCGAGCTCCTCACGGACATATTCTTTGTTTCGACGATGAAGGGAACGAGCGCCAACGCCAGCAGCGGTATGAAGCCCACATAGATGAGAACGTCACGCGCAGCACCTCTCGATGCCACGACGCCGACCACGAATGGACCTATCGCCGCAACAATGCGTCCAACGTTGTAACAAAACCCAGAGCCCGTCCCGCGCAACCTCGTCGGAAAAAGTTCCGGCAAGTAGAACGTGAACGTACCGCTCGTGCCGTATACGCCGATGCCGATGAAGAAATACATGGCAAGTTGGATCTGTGGGGACAGATCCAATCCGAACATGACAAAAATACCCGCGGCGGACAGTGCGAAGTAGACAGCGAACATCGTGCGCCGTCCCCAGTGCTTGGCGATCGGGATGGCAATCAAGATGCCGGCCAATCCGCCCATGTTGAAGGCAATGGAGCCGCGAAATTTCCATTGCTCGACGAGCGCTACCGTTTCCGTGGCATTCAGGCTCGACATGTGAGCCCATTGCTGCGCGATCTGACTCACGATGGTGGGCAGGAACGCGTTACAACTCCACCACGTGATCAGTGACACGAGAGAGGCGAGTGCGCCGCCGAGGGTGAGTCGAATCACATCGGGCGCGAAGAGATCGCGCAGGCGTGCCGAATTGGCAGCAGGGTTGTGCGCCCATTCATCGGATTCCTTGAGAAAAAATCGGACGATAAACGCAACCGCTGCGGGAATGAGTCCGCATAGAAATACATAGCGCCAAGACGTGAGCGGGTCGTCGGCGAGCCAGACACCGGTAATTTGAAAGTTGAGGAACGCCGCGAGAAACAGGCCGAGAGGCGAAGCTGTGTAAAGAAGGGCGCCGGCCTCGACGCGGCGATGCTCGGGTACCACTTCTGCCACCATCGAAGCGCCCGCTGCCCATTCGCCGCCGATACCCAAGCTTGCGACGACGCGGCACACCGCCAACACCCAGATGTTGGGCGCAGCGGCGCACGCAGCTGTGCCGAGTGCGTAGATCAGCATGGTCAGCATTAGTGTGCGCAGCCGTCCAAGTCGATCGCACACGACGCCGAACACGATACCGCCGACGGCCCAACCGACGAGCAGTAGAGATGACAACACGCCTGTCCAAAATAGGGTTGCCGATTTCGCGGCTGCCGAGCCCAGCGGTAGATGCAAAAGCGCAGGCACGCAGTTGGGTGCAACGTAGTTGAACAGCAATGCGTCGAAGACGTCGAAGCCCCATCCGAGCCATGCAGCGAATAGGGTCGTCCACTGATAACGAGTGAGATTCAGCAAGCGATCAGGCGTGTTTATTTTGATTGCGCGTTTGTACCACAACTATTGCCGCGACGCCCGCACCTGCAAACGCACCATCGCCACGTGAATGCCCGCTTCATCCGCCGGATGTTCGCTCAGATATTCGGTCGCGACTTCCTCGATGAATGCATCGCGTTCTTTTTCGATAATGCGTGTCGTGTAGGGATGCCAAGCGGTGCGAATCCAACCCTGCAAAGCAGTGCGGTCGGCGTGAATCATGTCCTTTGTGATAAGGCGGCATTCTTGGACGGCAAATCCTGCTTCCGCGAGCCAAAGACGATAATCTTGCGGATGATGAAACCCGTACGTACACGGATGCCCGGCGTACGCGCCACGCCATTGCGAACGTTCGCCGACGGCATTGAGCGCCGTGATGATGCCTTCGCCGTTACCATAGCCGCCCATCTGTGCAATGAATCGACCGCCTTTGCGTAAGGCGCGAGCAATGCCGGCAAGCACTGGTTTGTGGTCGCGTACCCAATGCAGTGTGGCGTTTGAAAATACCAGCGTGAATTCGCGGTCGAACTCGAGGTTGCTGGCATCGGCGCATGCGAATCGCAGATTGGACGCAGAATGATTGCGACGCGCGTGCTCCACCATGCTAGTCGAGAGATCTACTCCCAGTACGCGCCCAGCAGGAATCTGCGCCGCGATGAGTGCTGTATTGCGACCGTCACCACAGCCGATATCCAACACGATGTCGTCCGCTTGCAGTTGCAAGCTGGCGATGAGCTCTCTTGCCCACACTTCTTGGCCGCGTGAATTCGCGGCGTAGTCGGCAGCGTTCCACTGATACATACAGATCACCTCGCGGTTCAGAGTCTCGCAGAAGTGAGTGCGCGCGAAGCTGATGCTTTGCGATGCAGGAATCTCGAATCGAGATGACTTCAAAGCGCGGGTTTGCGCAAATGTTCGAGGAAGAGGCGAGCTGCAGCGACGGGCGATTCGTTCGCCCGTGTGCAAATGAAGAGTTGCCGTTGTGCCCACGAGTCCGAGAGAGTCAACGAAGTGAGCTTGAGAGATTCGACGTAAGGTGTAGTCGCGCCTCGCGGGATGATGCTAATGCCAAGTCCGGCAGCCACCATCGCACATGCTGCATCGAAGCTCGTGACGCGAATGCGCACGTTGAGCCTGCCGCCCGCTTCGAGCGCCGCGCGTTCGAGGAGATGATTGAGCGCACTGTTCGCGTTGAAGCCAATGAAAGGGTGCTCGAGGATCGAGCCGAAGGTGGCGCTCTTTTGCTCAGCGATGGCGTGTGAAAGCGGAGCGATCAAAACAAGCTCGTCGGTGCGGAAGGGAAGCGATTCCAGACCGTCGATGCCCGGTAAATCACTCACGATGCCGATATCTGCAAGATTGTCGACGACCCCTTGCGCGACCGCCGTGCTCACGTGTTCTTCCAAATGAATATGAATGTCTGGATGCGACTGGATGAATGAGGCCAACGCACGCGGCAAGAATTCGACGATCGCGGAGATGTTGGCAAACACTCGCACGTGCCCTTGTGCCCCCGCTGCGTGTTTGCGCAGCTCTTCGTCGAGCTGATCTGCTTGATGCAGTAATGCGCGTGCTCTCACCAGAAGTGCGTGTCCCGCTGCAGTGAGCTGTACGCCTTTCGCGCCGCGCACGACGAGCGCGGTGCCGACCGATTGTTCTAGATCGGAAAGCCGTTTGCTGACTGCGGATGCAACGGTATGAGAACGTTCGGCGGCACGCGCAATGGAGCCGCTATCTGCAACGGCAACGAAGAGTTCGAGATCGCGAAAATCAAAGCGCATGGGAGGGGGCGTCGATGATCACTATCTCATGAGTGATCTTGGCCGTCGCACCGAGCATTGCGGACGCGGAGCAATATTTTTCCGCCGACAGCGCCACTGCGCGTTCGACCTTGTTCTTATCGAGCTTGATGCCGGTGACGAGATAGCGCAGTGAGATAGTGGTAAACACTTTCGGATCGGTTTGCGCGCGCTCGCCGTCTACTTCGACGATGCAGTCGGTCACCTTCTCACGACCGCGTTTGAGAATGAGCATGACGTCGAACGCACTGCAGGTCCCCAAACCGATGAGCAACATTTCCATGGGCCTAAATCCCAGGTTGCGCCCGCCGGCCTCGGGGGCGCCATCAACGACTACGGCATGGCCTGAGCCGGATTCGGCCACGAACATCACGTCTTGAACCCATTTCACGCGTGCTTTCATCGATGCTGCTCAAATCACTGAAGCGATGCGCGATTGTATATGGGTGAGATCGGCGTGCGCGGCGATGCACGAATGCGAATCGGAGGCGAAAAAAAAGCCCCGCAGTGCGGGGCTCGTCTTTATATATGTACAGGGCGCCTGGTCTTATTCTCTATTACTCTTCTTTTGCGCCACTGCTATCCCCCTGCTTGCAACCGCGAGCTTTTCGTCGCGGGAGCCCGATCGTGGGCTCGTATTCTTTTCCCCCTCCTCATCCCCTAGCGGTCCATCCCCGCGTTAAGGTTCGTGAAGAGTACGTGGTCCAAAAGCGTATGTAAACAGCGACGTGGTGTGATCGCATCATTTTCAGTCAATGACTTAGTAATGCTTGTCGTGTGGACATCTCGCATCACGACGACTGCCGTGGCAGGCGAATCGAAAAAACGACGCCTTCACCGTCCGGCAAATTACGAGCACTCGCCTGTCCGCCGTGAAAATCAGCGATGAGTCTCACGATGTACAAGCCCAATCCCAAATGCGGCCGTTCGGTGGACGCCTTGCGGCCACTCACGAGCGAACCGAACAATGTGTTTTCAAGGCCGGGCGCAAGCGCGGGCCCTTCGTTGGTGATGCTCAAATCGAAATGCTTCGGCTCGCGTTCGAGTTTGAGCTCGATGCGCTTGCCCGGCGGACAGAAGTCGACCGCGTTGTCCATGAGCTTGTCCAACATCTGTGCGATGAGTTCCGGCGCGCCGTGAAACGAGCACGGCTGATCGTCGAGTGCCAACTCGATGCGATGCTGGGGAAAGGATTGCTGATAAGAAAATCCCGCGGCACGCACCAACGCAGCGAGATCGAAGTCGGTACGCTCCGCTTGTTCGATGCTTTGTTCGACGCGTGTCGCCTCGGACATTGCAGTCAAAAGCGCATGGAGTCGCGCGCTTCCCGTGCGTGCGCGTTCGACATAAATGCGCGTCTCGGCCGGTAATTGCTCGTGACTCAGATTTTCGAGCGATGAGCTCACGATGGTGAGCGGCGTACGCAATTCATGTGAAAGTTTGGCTCCCAGTGTTTGTAGGTAGTCCGTGTATTCTTTGAGTCGCGCGAGCAACGCAGCGAAGCTGCGCGCCAAATCACCTAGCTCGTGGCGCGCATCCGTGTCGGGCATGCGAATTTCGATGCGGCCTTCCGGCGTGAGCGCGGTCGCCGCAGCACGGCTCAACCGTCGAATACGGCGCAAGAGCCAAGCCGCAAATGCGAGTGTGCCGACGACCGCGATCAACGTAGCCATCAAAGTGAAGTTGAGTAACTGAGTGAGCGCCGCATCACGACGCAGCAGGAGTCGGTCGCCTGCCTGCTCGACCATGAGTGCACCGACGGGTTTCCCTTCGGACATGATGGGCACCGCTGCTCGAACGGTGGAAGGTTCGCCGTTCGCGGGCTCGAACCACGCCGTGTCTTCTTTGCCCGCACGCGCCGCGTCGACGGGTCTGCCCCACATTCCATAAGGGAGTCCGTACGCGAGAGAAGGCTCTTCCGTGCGTCCAAGCGCGATGCGATAAAAAGAATCGGGCTCCGAGCCCAAGGGCGCAGGGTCCGAACTGCTCCGAAACACTTTGCCCGCTTGTGCAAGCAGCCAGCCGTGCGTGTCCACTACTGAGATGCGCAAGCCGTCCGGTGCATAGACATCGAGCTTACTGCGCAACGCCTCGGAAGCCATGTGCAAGCGGCCGGATGCAATCGCGTGTGTGCTCATTCCTTGCGGGTCGATTGCGAACATCGCGAGATGAGTTCCGAGCAACCTGAGCGGCAGGCGCAGCTCCACATCGAAGCCTCGCGATGTGGCGCGCCAAATTCCGGCAATATCTAGTTCGGGTTCGCTAATGGCCCTCCAAGGCGAGCCGACCGAGCAGCGGCGCGCGATGATCGGGCCGGGAGCGACGGCGCTGATACACCATGCCTGCTCTTTATCTTCGGTATCTCTAGTGAGCACGACGACACGGTCAGTGTTGACCGTAGGTTCGTTAACGGGATTTTCGTAAACGACGTGCGGTCGACTCACGCTCAAAAATGCGTACAGCGCTTGACGATACAAGCCGAGGCGCGGCACGTCGGGACCGAATGCGCCTTCCGGCAATGCACGTGCCGGCTGCGGCCATTCATCGGCAAACCCGTCCAACAGCGGCGGACTCATGAACTCAGTGGCAAAGAGATCGCCTGCTTTGGAATCGAACTGAGTGCTGAACGAAGGATCTCGATAGAGTAACTCGGTCTCAGTACTCACTACACGTGCAATGCTGCGTGCTGTTGTTAGAAGCGCTTCTTCCTGTCCCTCACGCAATGTGTCTTCCATTTGCCGCGCATAGCGGCAGCCCGCCCACGGCAAAACGAGCGTCAGCAAGCTGAGTAGCAGCAGGCGAATGCGTAGTGACATCAGTTCGATCGGTTGCCGTTGCGCTTATTCGCGCCAGCGATAACCCATGCCATACATGGTCTCAATGCTGTCGAAACTGGCATCGATCACTTGAAATTTCTTGCGAATGCGTTTGACATGGGACGTAATGGTGTTGTCGTCCAGCACGACGTTGGCGGCATCCATGAGTTGTTGGCGGTTCTTCACGTGCCCCGGATTTTTCGCAAGCGCGTGCACGATCCAGAACTCGGTCAATGTGAGATTGAGCGCTTGTTCTTGCCACGTTGCTTGTAAACGCTCCGTATCTATACACAGATGACCGCGGTTGACGATCTGTTCGCGCACGGCGGGACGCGTCAACGCGTCGATACGACGGAAGAGCGCAGCAACGCGCGCGAGCAAGTGCGTGAGACTGAGATCTTTGGTGAGGTAATCGTCTGCGCCTAGTCGCAAGCCGGACACTGCGTCGAGTTCGCTGTCGCGTGCCGTGAGAAAGATGATGGGCAATTCCGCCGACATGGAACGCAATTCGCGGCACAACTCGAAGCCGCCTTCGGGCTCATCTTTCAGACCTACATCGATGACCGCGAGATCCGGCAAACGCAACTTGAAGGCCGCAAGCGCTTCGGGCCGATTGTCGTAACAGCGGACCGCGTAGCCGCCTCTCTGAAAGGCTGCTGCGTAGTTGTCGCGGAGTGCGGGCTCGTCTTCGACGATGGCAATGACTTTTTTCATGAATGCGGCTGTAGTGGCGAAGAGTGCAGTTTAACCCGCGTATTCACGGCCGAATCGCCCGCCACGATTGATCACAATTGGTCGGCAGAACACCATCGCCATTCCTCCGTCGATGACAGGCTCCAGGATTGCAATGGCCTCCAGCGAATCTGGTGTGGAGGCTGTCATGCAGGACCTTATCGATAGAACGTTTCCCGATCGGTTGCGATTTCGTGTTGCGAGTCGATCGCCCACTACATTGCGGCGCACTTGGTCGCGCCGCAATGCCGTGCGTATACACGACAAGATCTTCGGTGGGGTAGTCCTCTTGATGTTGTTGCTAGCCTACGATATGGCTTCTCGAATCGATGAGCACATAGGGTGTTTTACCAGTGCACCGTTGTCGATTGACGACAGCTCTGCGGCAACGAATCGGTTTTAATCCCCTGCTTGTCCGGTCGTGCCCGCACGCGTAGCGTATGCGCGTTTTTAACACGAGGGCTCACGATGGAACACCGCGTCATCAAGACAGTCGTTGCCGGCATGCTTGCCGTTTTCATTGCGACGGCGTGCACGACGATCAATCCGTATACGCAAGAGCAGCAGACGAGCAAGGTCGCAAAGGGCGCGGGTATCGGTGCCGCGGCAGGCGCGGTTGTAGGACTGCTCACGAAAGGCGATAAGTTGCAGAACGCCATGATCGGCGCAGGCATTGGCGCGCTCGCAGGCGGAGGCGCTGGATACTACATGGACGTGCAAGAAGCGAAACTGCGGCAACAGTTGCAAGGCACGGGTGTCAGCGTTACCCGCATGGGCGACAACATTACGCTCAACTTACCCGGCAACGTTACGTTTGCGACGGGTAGTGCGGATCTCAACGCGCGCTTCTTCAGCGTGCTCGATTCGGTGGCGACAGTGGTCAAGGAATACGACAAGACTCTGATCGAGGTTGCAGGGCACACAGATAACGTGGGCGCGACCGCATACAACCAAGGATTGTCGGAGCGCCGGGCGCAGACTGTGGCCAACTATCTCGAAGGTCGTGGCGTAGCCGCCAAACGCTTGCTCACAGTGGGCGCCGGGGAAACGCATCCGGTGGCTTCGAACGATACGGACGCAGGCCGCCAAGCCAATCGTCGTGTCGAGATCACATTGGCGCCCAACACCAACGGATAGCGGGCTGCCTTGTGCAATAAAAAGGCCGGCTTACGCCGGCCTTTTCTTGAGACTGCGATGCGAACCTTAAGCAGGTTCGGCTTCCGCCTCGACCACTAACGCCCGCAGCTTCTTGATGGCGTTCGCCTCTATCTGACGGATGCGTTCCGCCGAAACGCCGTAACGATCAGCCAATTCGTGCAGCGTCGCCTTTTCATCGGTCATCCAGCGGCTCTTCACGATGTGTTGGCTACGCTCATCTAGCGTATCCAACGCGCTGATCAGACGCTCCGACGTATCCTCATCCCACTGCTCGCGCTCCACGGCCACCGACGGGTCAGCCTCGGGATGCGGTAGGTAGGCGGCTGGCGTGTAGGCGTTCTCTTCTTCGTCCGCATCGGGTGCGGGATCGAAGGAGAGATCACGCGATGTCAGGCGCTTCTCCATCTCCGTCACTTCCTGAGCGCTCACGCCTAGATCCTTGGCAACCGCCTGCGTTTCCGCGTCGGTGAGCCAGCCGAGATTTTTCTTGAAGCGGCGCAAATTGAAGAACAGCTTGCGCTGCGCCTTGGTCGTGGCCACTTTCACGAGCCGCCAGTTGCGCAAGACGTATTCGTGAATCTCAGCGCGAATCCAGTGGACAGCGAAGGACACCAGACGTACGCCCACGGTCGGGTCGAAGCGCTTGACGGCTTTCATCAGGCCCACATTGCCTTCTTGGATCAGGTCGCCGACGGGCAACCCATACCCGCTATAGCCGCGGGCGATATGCACCACGAATCTCAAGTGGGACAACACCAGCTCGCGGGCGGCGGCTAGATCGTTCTCCTGGCGCAAGCGGGTGGCCAGCTCCAACTCGCGCTCACGCGACAGCACGGGGATGCGGGAAACGCGTTCCACGTATGCATCCAGGCTGCCGATGGGGCCGGCAAAAACTAGATCTGTGTGACTACGGACCAGTGCGGTACTCATGACTCGTTCTGACCCTCCGGTAAAAAAGTTGCACGAAGTTTAGCACTCGCGGGATTGGAGTGCTAAGGGACTTATAGGTTCCCAGCCGCTTTGGCATATGGACCCAACGAGTAGTTGGAGACGCCTAGCGGGGCTCGATGTTCCTTAAATGGAGGCTGGTGGCGATAAAGGAACCGGCGCAACCGAGGAGAATGCCGAGCACTAGTAAACTCAAGCTGTTAGCCAGCCCAAGTCCCTGCAGTTCGAAGCCGCTGCCATACAGCGCTGCAATCTTCCTGACGGGCTCGCCCATCGCAAGCACCCCCAAGGCCACGAGCAAGACGGCAATGATCCCGCCGCCCAGGCCATACCAGAAGCCCGCATAGAGGAAGGGGCGGCGGACGAAGGCATTGCTGCCTCCGACCAGCTTGGTGACTTCGATTTCATCGCGGCGGTTCTGGATGTCGAGCCGAATGGTGTTACCGATAACTAGGGTCACGCCGGCAGCCAACAGTATCCCTACGATGACCACGGTTCGTCGGAGTGCGTCCAGAATGGTGTACAGGCGAGTAACCCAGGCCGTGTCCAGTTTTACCGTGTCGACCTCCGGGAGCTTGGCCAATTCCGCTTGCAGCTCCTCGATGCTCGCAGGAGACGTAACCTCGATCGCGGGCTCCAACACTAAGGCATGGGGCAATGGGTTTTCCGTTAGAGCGTCGAGTGCCTGCCCAAAGCCCGAGAGTTGCCGAAATTGCTTCATTGCTTCATCGGCCTTGACCAGCTTCACAGCCGCGATGTCATGGCGCTTTTGCAGGCGATTCGAGAGTTGCTCCGCCTGAGCTACGCCCACCGAGTGCTTCAAGTAGACCGTCATGCTGACGGCGTGTTCCCAGGCTCCGCCCATCAGACGGGCATTTGCGACCATGACTTGCAGGCCGGCGGGTAGCGCGATGGCAATGCCGATCACCAGCATGGTGAGGGCGTTTGCGAAGGGATGTTGCGCAAGGCGGCCCAACGTACCGATCGCCGTCTGCAAATGCCGCATGAACCAAGCACCCACGGCATTACTCCTGAGCTGTGATCTTGGCGGGATCGGTCATCTGCGGCGCAAGGGATGCAGCCGCAGTATCGTTTTGCAGCCGCCCACCTTCGAGACGGATGCCGCGCAAGCCGAATTGCTCGATCAAATGCACATCATGGCTCGCCACCAACACCGTCGTGCCTACTTCGTTGAACCGCCGAAACAGTCGCATGACTTCCAGTGACAAATCCGGATCCAGATTACCGGTCGGTTCATCCGCGATGAGAATGGGCGGTTTGCTGACGACAGCGCGCGCAATGCCGACGCGTTGTTGCTCGCCCGTAGCGAGTTCGAGCGGTGTACTCTGTTCGCGTCCAAGAAGACCTACTTGGTCCAAAGCCGCGCGGACGCGCTTGGCGATTTCGCGCGAGCCAATGCCCGCAATGACGAGAGGCAGCGCGACGTTGTCGAACACCGTGCGGTCATAGAGAAGTTTATGGTCCTGAAAAACCATGCCGACTTGCCTGCGATAGAGCGGAATCTTGCGAGAGCTCACGCCGGCTACGTTTTGATTGTTGACGATGAGTTGGCCTCGGCTCGGACGCTCGATCAGTGCGAGAAGTTTGAGCAGCGTCGACTTACCGGCGCCGGAATGGCCGGTGAGAAATACCATCTCGCCGCGACCGACTTCCAAGGTGAGGTCGGTGAGCGCGTCGCGCCCGTTGGCGTAGCGTTTGTAGACGTGCTCGAGTCGGATCATTGGCTCGCGTCGCCGCTCTTCTCGTTTTGTGAAGCCATTCTAGCCCGAAGCGCTGGTGCTGGGTGTCAAGAGCGCCTCGGTAAAGGTTTCCGCGTCGAATACCGCGAAGTCCTCGGCGGTCTCGCCCACGCCAATGTAGCGAATGGGTAGTTTCATGCGATCTGCGATTGCGAGCACGATGCCGCCCTTGGCCGTACCGTCGAGTTTGGTAAGCACGATGCCCGTGACGCCGACGGCCTCATCGAAAAGCTTTGCCTGTTGCATGGCGTTCTGGCCTTGACTCGCATCCAATACGAGCAGCACTTCGTGCGGCGCCTTTGCATCGATTCTCCCTAGGACTCGTTTCACTTTCTTGAGTTCTTCCATGAGATTCGACTGTGTGTGTAGACGTCCGGCAGTGTCCGCGATGAGGACATCCATATTGCGCGCTTTAGCCGATTGATATGCGTCGAACACCACGGCACCGGGATCCGCACCGGTCGCCTGGGCTACGACCGGCACTTGATTGCGCTCGCCCCACACCTGAAGTTGTTCGACAGCAGCGGCGCGGAACGTGTCGCCTGCAGCGAGCATGACTTTCATTCCTTGGCTGCCCAGGTGCCGCGCCAATTTGCCGATCGTGGTCGTTTTGCCTGCGCCATTGACGCCGACCACGAGGATGACGAACGGTTTGGACTCGCGTGCGATTTCGAGAGGCAGGGCGCTCGGTTTGAGAATCCCAACCAATGCCTTGCGCAACGCCTGCAATAGCGCTTCCAGATTGCTGAGTTCCTTGCGCTGTACTTGTTTACGCAGTTCTTCCAGCACGGTTTCTGTGGTCTCTACACCCACGTCCGCGGTGATTAGACGCATCTCGAGTTCATCGAGCACTTGATCATCGATCTTGCCGCCGGGCAGTAGGTTGGCGAGATCGTAAGTCAGCCACGAATTGCCGCGGTTCAGTTTGGCTCTGAGCCGTGCAATGAAACTGCGTTTCTCCTCGGGCTCAGCCGGCGGTGTCGAGGAGCTTTTGGATTTGAACCCGAACATAGAAGAGGACTCGCGTAAAACGAAAGTGTATCAGGGCGCAAACCGCACATCGTGCGTCGCTGCGTGACTAGAATGCGCCCGGCATGCCAAAACCCAAGCAAACACGCGAACGTTCCGTGGCTCGTGGACCCGCACCGCCGAGTGGCCCGCACAAACTTAGAATCATCGGCGGACGCTGGCGCGGGACGCGGCTCAACTTTCCCGATATCGAAGCCATCCGGCCGTCGCCCGATCGCGTTCGCGAAACGCTTTTCAATTGGTTGCAGCCCACAATCGCCGGCGCGCGCTGTCTGGATTTGTTTGCAGGCAGCGGCGCGCTCGGGCTCGAGGCGCTGTCGCGGGGTGCCGAGCATGTGGTGTTTGTCGATCGTGAGCCCGTCATCGGGCGCTATCTGCGCGAAACCTTGGTGAGACTCAAAGCAGAGAACGCGAGTGTCGTCGTCTCACCCGCGCAGCGCTATTTGGCGGCAGCGGCGGATAAGTTCGACGTGGTTTTTTTAGATCCGCCTTTCGGGCAAGGACTCATTACGGTCGTGTTTCAAGAGTTAATGTCGCGTGACCTGCTCGCACCACATGCGGTCGTATACCTGGAATGCGAAGCACACCTGGGAATGCCGCCGCTACCGCCGGGCTGGGTGCTTGGAAAAAGCAACCGCGCCGGCCAGGTGGGATATCATCTCGCGATTCGTTCGACAGCAGCTGAGTGACTTATGACTGCGGCAATGTACCCGGGGACCTTCGATCCGATCACCAACGGCCATTACGACTTGCTGCGCCGAGCGGCGGGAATTTTCGAGCGGGTCGTGGTCGCTGTTGCCGCCAATCCAGGCAAAGCTCCGCTCTTTACGCTCGAGCAGCGCGTCGATCTTGCACGCAAAGTGCTCGGCGATCTGCGCAACGTCGAGGTCACGGGCTATACCGGTCTCACCGTCGATTTTGCGCGTCAACACGGGCTGCGCGTCGTAGTGCGCGGCTTGCGCGCGGTGTCCGATTTCGAATTCGAATTCCAGCTCGCGACCATGAGCCGTCATTTGAGTGATGAAGTGGACTATGTGTTCCTCACGCCCACGGAACAGTTCAATTTCATTTCCTCGACGTTGGTAAGGGAGATCGCAAGCTTCAACGGCGACGTGTCGCAATTCGTCCATCCTTTGGTCGCGACCGCTCTACGGGACGCGTGGGCGAAACAACGCGCCAACAAATCGGGTTAGCTCGTTTTGCGCCCGCTGCAGCGCGCGCACGGTATTCTCACTGTTCCTCGATTCGCCCAGCAGGATCGCGCATGCGCCGCACACGTCTCCTACTGTTCGTTCGTCTTTGCGTCATTGCATTTGTCGCATGCGGTTCCGCGCATGCCAGTCCGTCCAAAGCAGGTATCGCTAGCGCGCATCCACTTGCGACCGAAGCGGGTTTAGAAATATTGCGCGAAGGAGGCAATGCGTTCGATGCCTCCATTGCTGTCGCTGCGGCGCTAGGTGTCGTCGAGCCGAATAGTTCGGGATTGAGCGGCGGCGGTTTTTGGCTGCTGCATCGGGCGAGCGACAATTTCGAAACCATGGTGGACGCGCGCGAAGTAGCGCCGGGCGCTGCAACGCGCGATATGTTCTTGGATAAGAACGGCGACCCTGTTGCGGGGCTCTCGACCAATTCCGCGCTTGCCGCGGGGATTCCCGGTGAGCCGGCGGCATTTGCATATCTTGCACAGCGCTACGGTCGTTTGCCGCTCGCGCAAAGTTTGCAGCCGGCGATTCGGCTCGCGGAACAAGGCTTCCCGTTATATCCGAGATTGCGCGCCGTCATCCAATATCGACGCGAAATCCTGCTCGAGTCCGAAGCCGCTCGTAATTTTCTAGTGAAGGGCGCGGTGCCCGAGTTGGGCGCCATCATCAAACAGCCGGAGTTGGCGAAAACGCTGCGGATGTTGGCGAAGGACGGCGTCGATGCGTTCTATCACGGTTCTTTCGCAGCACGAATGGTCAAAGGTGTGCGCAGCCAAGGAGGCATTTGGTCGAGCGAAGATCTTGCCAATTACAAAGTGCTCGAACGCAAGCCTCTCTATGGCGAATATCGCGGTGCTCGCATTGTTTCCGCGCCGCCGCCGTCGTCGGGCGGTATCGCGCTGATCAACGCACTCAATATTTTGTCGGGTTACGATCTCAACGCCGTCGACGGTGTTACGCGCAAACATCTCATTGTCGAAGCCATGAGGCGCGTGCATCGCGATCGCGCGCAATATTTAGGCGATCCCGACTTCGTCACGATTCCCATCGAACAACTACTGCATCCCTACTATGCAGCGGGTGAGCGGACCTCCATCAGGTTGGATAAAGCCACACCCAGCTCTGCGCTGCCGGGCATCGTCACCGGACCGGTCGGCCCGCAAACAACACACTTTTCGATTTTGGATGCGGAAGGCAATCGCGTGGCTGCGACCGCCACTGTGAATTTCGGCTTCGGTTCGGCGCGCATGATTCCGCATACCGGAATGTTCTTGAACAACGAGATGGATGACTTCTCCATCAAACCCGGTGTGCCCAACGGCTTTCACTTGGTCGGTGCCGATGCGAATGCGATTGCGCCCGGCAAACGGATGCTCTCCAGCATGACGCCGACGTTCGTCGAAACAGATCGAGGACTGATGTTGATAGGCTCGCCGGGCGGCAGCTACATCATCGGAATGGTGTTGTTGGGCACGCTCGATTGGCTCGACGGTCACGACGCCGCGCATGTGGTCGCATTGCCGCGTTATCACCATCAATATCTGCCGGATCAAATCTCGTACGAGAAAGGTGCGCTCACGGATGAAGAAAAGACGGGCCTCGAGTCGCGCGGCCACAAGCTCGTGGAGTTACGCAGTACTTACGGCAACATGCAAGTGGTTACATTGGATAAGACCACGGGTGAAGTTCAGGCTGCTTCCGATCCGCGTGGTGCTGGCGCCGGCATGGTGTACTAATTCTCACGTCTGACACTTCGGACAGTAGTACGTGGAGCGCTGTCCTTGCGCGATTTGTTTGATGGGCGCTCGGCAAATGCGGCAGGGTTCTCCCGCGCGCTCATACACAAAAAGCTTCTGTCGAAAATAACCAGGCGTGCCCGAGGCGTTCACATAGTCGCGCAACGTCGTGCCGCCGGCGCGAATCGCATCGTTCAAAACAACCTTGATTGCGTCGGTGAGTTGTGCAAGTCGAGCGCGCGGAATTTTGCCGGCGGCGCGCGTGGGTCTGATGCCCGCGCGAAACAGCGACTCGCTTGCATAAATGTTACCCACGCCGACCACGACTTGCGAATTCATGAGCAGTTGTTTGATTGCAACGTGACGCCGCTGCGCAACGTCAACTAAATAGTCGGCATTGAAATCGTCACCCAACGGCTCGGGCGCCAGATTTTCCAGCAGCGGATGCTCGAGCGGATCTGTTTCGGTCCAATGCAAGCTGCCGAAGCGGCGCGGATCATTGAAGCGCAAGCACTGGCCCGAATCGAGAATTACATCGACGTGATCGTGCGTTAGAAGCGGCGCCGTTTGCGGCAGCACTCGCAAATTGCCGGACATTCCCAAGTGCAGGATGAGCGAACCGCGTTCGAGATCGATCAGCAAATACTTGGCGCGTCGGCGCACGTCGAGCACGCGCTGTCCTTGCACTCGTGCTGCGAGATCGGGAATCACGCGCCAGCGCAAGCGCGGTTCGCGCACGATCACTTTATCGATGCGTCGATCGATCAAGGCCGGGTAGATGCCCTGACGTGTCGTCTCAACTTCCGGTAGTTCTGGCATTTCGAGGTCTTTCGCGACGTGCCGCCGTATGCGCGGAACGGGTTCACAATTATGAATATTTCAGTCTCAAGAGTTCCGTGTCGCGCCCGACACGTCCTAGTGGACGAACAGGGATGAGCTCATTTGTACCTGAACGGAGTGTCCGATATAGTCGGCGCCGCTTTTCATAACTCCTCATGTAGGGATGAATTTGTGAATCTCGATTTTTTGTATGGTGTGCTCGGACTGAGCTTCTGGGGGTACGTTCTCGCTTCCTTCATCATGATGCAGGTGACCATTCTCGGCGTCACGCTTTACTTGCATCGTGATCAGGCCCACCGCGGCCTCGACCTGCATCCGGCCTTGCGTCATTTTTTCCGTTTTTGGATTTGGATGGGGTCCGGCATGCTCACCAAGGAGTGGGTGGCGGTGCATCGCAAGCATCATGCGCGCTGTGAAACGCCGGAAGATCCGCACAGTCCCGTGATCAAAGGTCTGCGCACCGTGCTCTTGCAAGGTGCAGAGCTTTATCAAGTCCAAGCACGCAATCCGGAGACCTTGGAAAAATTCGGCCGCGGCACGCCCGACGACTGGCTGGAGCGCAATTTGTACTCGCGCCATCGTAACTGGGGCATCGTGTTCTTGGTCGTGATGGACATGTTGCTGTTCGGCATTCCCGGCATCACCATGATCGCCGTGCAATTGGTATCGATGCCGCTACTCGCAGCCGGTGTCATCAATGGTCTCGGACATCACAGCGGCTACCGCAATTACGAATGTCCCGATGCGGCGACCAATGTTTCGCCGTGGGGATTGTTGTTGGGCGGTGAAGAGCTGCACAACAATCACCATGCCTTCCCGAGCTCCGCCAAGTTCTCTTCGCGTACGTGGGAAGTGGATATCGGTTGGGGTTGGATCAAGGTGCTCTCTGCGCTCGGTCTGGCCAAGGTGATTCGCGTGGCGCCTTCGCCATTCACCGTTCCGCATCGCAAACACGTCGATTTGGAAACCGTTCGTGCGGTCATCGTCAATCGCATGCACGTGCTACGTGATTACTCACGCACCGTGACATTGCCGGTGTTCCGTGCCGAGTTGCAAAGCGCGGGTGGCAAGTTGAGCGGTCGCATCAAGAAACTGCTGGTGCGTGAACCCGTGCTCCTCGATGAGGGTGCGAAAGGCCGGCTCAAAGATGTGTTGGCCAACAATCAGGCGCTCAAGACAGTGCACGAATTCCGCGAGCGTTTGAGCGTGCTCTGGAGCGGCGGCAACATGAGCAACGACAGTCTGTTGTTACACCTGAAGGAGTGGATCGCGCAGGCCGAGTCGAGTGGCATCAAGGTGCTGCAAGACTACGCGCAGCGTCTGCGCAGCTACACGTTGCGGCCCACTGCAGCGTAGTCAATCACAACCGTCGAAACGAAAAAGCCCGCCATTCGGCGGGCTTTTTTATGGTCGTCTCAGAAGCGCGAGTTATTTTATCTTCGCCTCTTTGTACATCACGTGCTTGCGCACTTTGGGATCGAATTTCTTCACTTCCATCTTGTCCGGATGCAAGCGCTTGTTCTTGGTGGTGGTGTAGTAGTGACCGGTGCCGGCAGAGGACACGAGTTTGACTTTCTCACGCATGGCTTAACCTCCTCAAACCTCGACGCCGCGGGCGCGAAGATCAGCCACGACTTGTTCGACACCTAACTTTTCGATGGTGCGCAGGCCGCGGGTGGACACGCGCAGCTTCACGAAGCGGCGCTCGCTTTCCAGCCAGAAACGTTGCGTATGCAAGTTCGGCAGAAAACGGCGACGACGCCTGTTGTTCGCGTGCGAGACGGTGTTGCCGGTCATCGGCCCCTTGCCGGTGATCTGACAGACTCTGGACATGGCTGATCCTCTAAGGGCCGGGAACCAATGTATAAGGCCCCCGGAAAAGCGAGTCGCGCTTTATACCAGCGCGCGCCGGGACGGGCAAGGGAGTGGCATGCCGGTTGGAATTGTTACGCCTATGAGCTGGCTTTATCGCGGCCTGCAATGGCGCGAAAGCAAAACGTGCAGATCTGTTCGACGAGCCGTTCGCGGTCGCTGACCGCTTCCGCGCTAGGCGCGGTCGGACCAATCAGCGCCTCGGTAAAGGCTCCTACGAGACAGGCTGCGCTGGCATCCAAATTCTGGTCGGGAAATTCACCGCTCTCGATGCCTGCCCGCACGATGGATTTCAGGACTTCGGCTATTGCGCGGCGATGACGAATGCGCGCCTCGTCGACTTCGGGATCGACGGGCTCGGCGATGAACGCATAGGCCAAGTACCGTCCGTCGAGCGCGCGCCGGGTAAAGGATTCCACTGCGGCGAAGAGACGCGCGCTCGGCGTGCCTTCCCCGTCGGCGATGGACCGCAAGATGTCTATTTCATGCTCGGCGGCCTTCCCCAAGAGCTCGACAAAGAGCTCCGCTTTGGAGGGGAAGTACCGATAGATAGAACCGGTCGATAAGCCCGCCTCCGTCGCGACAGCCGCTATCTGCGCTTCTCGAAATCCTCCTCGCGCAACCAGGTGGCGTGCGGCGCGCACGATGCGCTCGCGGTTGTCCGCCAACCGCTCTTCCATCAGTCGAGAGCGTCGATAAGCCATGTAATGAACCTTGATTAATCCTATGAATTATGATTCACTTTTTGAGCCGGCATCAAAGTGGAGTTCACGGACATGAATTTACAAGGTTTGAGCTTCGAGTTGGACGACTCCATCGAACTCTTGCGCACTTCCGTCCGCGAGTTCGCTCTACGCGAAATTGCGCCGTTGGCCGACTCCATCGACCGTGAGAATACCTTTCCGCGCGAACTATGGCCCAAACTGGGCGAACTCGGGGTCCTAGGTATCACCGTGGCTGAGCAGTATGGGGGTACCGGTATGGGTTACCTCGCCCACGTGGTCGCTATGGAGGAAATCTCGCGTGCATCCGCTGCAGTGGCGCTCAGCTACGGCGCGCACTCGAATCTTTGCGTCAATCAGCTACACAGAAACGGTACCGACGAGCAAAAGCAGTGCTATCTGCCCAAGCTCGTAAGCGGTGAGCATGTCGGCGCGCTCGCGATGTCGGAGCCGGAAGCGGGTTCGGACGTGGTGTCCATTCGACTTCGAGCGGCGAGGCACGGCGATGTCTATGTGCTCAACGGCACAAAAATGTGGATCACGAATGGTCCGGACGCCGATACGCTCATCGTCTATGCCAAAACGGATCACCATGCAGGCGCCGCGGGCATTACCGCTTTCATCGTCGAAAAAAATTTCAAAGGATTTTCGACGGGCCGAAAGCTCGACAAGCTCGGCATGCGCGGCTCGAACACCTGCGAGCTCGTGTTCAAGGATTGCGAAGTCCCGATTCGTAATGTGCTCGGTGAGGTGAACGGCGGCGTTCGCGTGCTCATGTCAGGGTTGGATTACGAACGGTTGGTACTGGCGGGCGGGCCGCTCGGCATCATGGCGGCGTGTCTCGATGTTGCCTTGCCTTATGTGCACGAACGTAAGCAATTCGGGCAGGCGATCGGCGAGTTTCAGTTGATGCAAGGCAAGCTCGCCGATATGTACACGACCATGAATGCGTGCCGTGCCTATGTCTACGCCGTGGCTAGAGCCTGCGATCAAGGCAATACGACGCGCAGAGATACGGCCGGTGCGATTCTCTACGCCGCCGAAAAAGCAACCTGGATGGCTGGCGAGACCATTCAGTGCTTAGGCGGCAATGGTTATATCAACGACTATCCCGCGGCACGGCTGTGGCGAGACGCGAAGCTCTATGAGATCGGCGCAGGCACTTCGGAAATTCGCCGCATGCTGATTGGACGTGAGCTGTTTGCACAAACTGCATGAGCGTAAATAGCTTCTACAAAAGTCCGCGTTTGGCGAAGGATTCGCAGCGGCAGTCGCCGACGACTAGATGGTCGAGCAAGCGAATGTCGACGAGTGCAAGCGCTTCTTTGAGCCGTCGTGTGATGAGTTCATCCGCCTGCGAAGGTTCGGCAACACCCGAGGGATGATTGTGCGCCAGAATTACGGCCGCTGCGTTGCTGGCTAGGGCACTCTTCACCACTTCTCTTGGATGCACAGTTGCACCATCGATAGTGCCGCGAAACAACTCCTCGAACGAAATGACGCGATGCCGATTGTCGAGATAGAGACAACAGAACACCTCGTGCTGCAGATCGCGTAATTTCATGCGGACGAACTCGCGAACGGCGTCCGGATTGTTCATCGCAGGTCCGGACAATATGAGTTCTTGATAATGACGGCGCGCGAGTTCGAGTGCGGCTTGCAAGGCCGCATATCTCGCGGGTCCCAACCCGGGCCGTGCCAGCGCTTGCTGCTGCGTCGAGACGAGCAACGCTCGCAGCGAGCCAAAATGCGTGAGGAGTTCGCGTGCGATATCGAGGGCGCTGTGTCCGCGCGTGCCCGTCCGCAAAAATATTGCGAGCAATTCCGATTCACTCAACGCATCGGCGCCCAACTGCAGGAGTTTCTCGCGAGGACGGTCTGCGGCGGGCCAATCGCGGATGGGCATAGCGGGTGTACCGGAAAAGGAAGGGTTCACAGTAGGCAAGAACGAATGTCGCAGCGAGCTGCAATAGCGGTGGGAATATGCAGAAATCGAAAAAGCGTCGCGGAATGGGAGTGCGTGCACTCAGTAAGCTCCTCCTGCTGACTGGGTCGCGGATACCTGTCGGTTATGCCTTTATGCCTTCGTCAATTCGCCCGTTTACCGCGCGCGGGCGCATGCCATAATCCCATGCATATGCAGCACTCAGAACGACGACGCGTTTTGCTCGGTGTGACCGGAGGCATCGCGGCCTACAAGAGCCCCGACCTCGTGCGGCGGTTGGCCGAAACCGGCGCCGAAGTTCAGGTCGTCATGACGAAGGCGGCGCAGGAGTTCGTGACTCCACAAACATTCCAGGCGGTATCGGGAAAGCCCGTGCGAACTGATTTGTGGGACGCGGCTGCTGAAGCAGCAATGGGACACATCGAGCTTGCGCGCTGGGCAGATGAAATCGTCATCGCCCCGGCCACCGCCGATTTCCTGGCAAGGCTTGCTCACGGTTTCGCGGACGATCTGTTGACCACGCTCTGTCTCGCTACTGATGCACCCATCTCGGTGGCCCCTGCCATGAATCGGTTGATGTGGGCCAACGTTGCAACACAAGCGAACGTGAAGCTGCTCGCTCAGCGTGGCGTGAAAATTCTGGGTCCCGGTCTCGGAGAACAGGCGTGCGGCGAAACAGGTGCGGGACGCATGCTCGAGCCCAACGAGATCGTCCGCGAACTCGTCCGCAGTAGCAGCGGTTATCTACAAGGTTTGAAAGTCGTGGTCACTGCCGGCCCCACACGCGAGTGCATCGATCCGGTTCGGTTCATCACCAACCGCAGCTCCGGCAAGATGGGTTTTTCCGTTGCGGAGGCGCTGCGTGACGAAGGTGCCGACGTCATTCTTGTTTCCGGGCCCGTCAATCTGGCAACGCCTTGGGGCGTGAAGCGCATTGACGTCGAAACAGCCGAAGAGATGCTCGAGCAAGTGCGCGCGAATATCACAAGCGCACACATCTTTGTCGCCACAGCCGCCGTTTCTGATTACCGTGCCGCGACGGTTGCGTGCGAAAAGATCAAGAAAGCAAGCGACTCCATGAATCTTGCGCTGACGCGCACCCCCGACATTCTGGCCACGGTGGGGACCTGGGAACCGCGACCCTTTTTGGTGGGGTTCGCTGCGGAAACCGAGTTCGTGGAGCGCAATGCCCTCATCAAATTGGAGAAGAAGCGATTGGACATGATTGCTGCAAACAAAGTAGGCGGGGGCCTGGCGTTCGACCGCGACGAAAACGCCTTGACCGTGTATTGGCCGGACGGCAAGCGAGAGTTAGCAATGTGTTCGAAGGGCGAACTTGCGCGTCATCTCGTCGCGTTGATCGCAGAGCGCTATCGCTCAGCCCGCAACAAAATTTCAACTCCTGCGAGTTCCGCTAGTGTCGCCCGCTGACGGCGGGGACCGCGCCGCTTTGCGCCGGCTGCAGCTCAAAATCCTCGATCCGCGCCTCGGTCGCGAATATCCGCTGCCGCAGTACGCAACGTCTGGTTCTGCCGGCATCGACTTGCGTGCGTGCATCGATACAGCCATGGAACTCAACCCCGGCGATACGCAGCTCATTCCTTCAGGGATCGCTCTGCATATTGATGATCCCGGATTGGCGGCACTGGTGTTGCCTCGTTCTGGCTTGGGCCATAAGCACGGCATCGTGCTCGGCAATTTGGTCGGCCTCATCGATTCGGATTACCAGGGTCAGATCCTGGTCTCTTGTTGGAATCGCGGGCAAACGACTTTCACCATTCAACCGGGCGAACGCATCGCGCAGCTTGTCATCGTGCCGGTGTTGCAAGTCGAGTTCGATGTCGTCGATACATTTACTGCATCGGAACGCGGCGCGGGCGGCTTCGGTAGTTCGGGCAGAAGTTAGTGGACCGGCTAAGCAGCAGCTAGCGAGTGACTCGGCCTATTTGATTCCCTTCAATTCCTTGAAGCGCTTGATGTCGCTTTCGAAGCGCTTTTTGACCTGCACTTGTTCCGCTTTCTTGTCCTCGATGGATTCGCGATCCACGGCCATGCCGTTCACTGTGTTGACGAGATCTTCGGCGAGATGATCGGGTAGAGGCGGGGCATTCGGCTTGTCGCTATAAGGCTTGAATCGCGCGACTTGTTGCGTCAGGCGCGCTTCACGGTCTTTTAGGCCGGCGAGGTGTTGTTCGCTCACTCGCAGTTGTGCTTCCAGCAAATCGAGCCGCTGATCCCGCAGGCGCTCGATGTCTTGGACCGAAAGATAGGTCTCGATCAGCATCTTGTCGCGCAGCTCGGCGGATTCCCGCTCTTTCTGTTGTGCTTGCTCTGCTTCCTTTTGTGCTGCGCGAGCCGCGCTGGTGGCAGTGCCTTCGATGACGTTCACTACAGTGCCGCGGCTGTTGACCACTTCCGTGTCCTGACCTTGGCATTCAGGCGGCATGCTGTCGCCGTAATGTGTTTGCCCACGCACGTCCTTGCAACGATAGAAGACGGCGCTCGAATGAGAGCTGGGCAGAGTCGCGGCATCGGCCGCAGCGACTGCAATGATCAACGTGAGTGTTAAACCGATTCGGGAGCTTGTCATCGTTGTGAACGCCGAATCCTCGGTAGCTGCGGTATTCTGCCGCCTAATCGGCGCCGCTCCAAACGTTTTATACAACAGTAGCCACAATGCCGAATTGATCACGATATTTACGTACCGATTCGAGAAGAGATGTGTCGGCGTTGGCAGAATCGGCTAGATGACGAATGAGGTCTTCGAGCTTGAGGATGCTCGTCACAGGAATCGCAAAGGAGTGTTCGACCTCCTGGACCGCGGAACGGTCGCTCTGGCCGCGTTCCTGTCGATCGAGCGCGAGAACGATGCCGGCAGGCTTGGCGTGCGCAGCGTGTATGATTTCCACCGACTCGCGAACTGCTGTGCCTGCTGTGATGACATCGTCGATGATGAGTACTCGTCCTTTGAGCGGTGCGCCCACGATATTGCCGCCCTCGCCATGATCTTTGGCTTCCTTGCGATTGAAAGCCCAAGGATAATCGCGTCGATGGGCATCGGCTAGCGCCGCCGCAGTGACGGCGACGAGTGGGATGCCTTTGTAGGCGGGTCCAAACAGCATGTCGAACTCGATGTTCGAATCGACGATGGCTTGTGCGTAGAAGCGCCCGAGTCGTGCAAGCGCCTGTCCCGTATTGAAGAGCCCGGCGTTGAAAAAATATGGACTCATTCGCCCGGACTTGAGTTTGAATTCGCCGAAGCGCAGCACGCCGAGCTGCAAGCACAAGGCGATGAAGGACTGTGGATCAGGCATGTGAGTGCAGGGCGAGTAATGTGAGAGCGTGTCGAGCGACATTCTATAATGAATAAACTTCCAGCAGCAGACGCGCGCGGCGCGAAAAGCAATTGGTTCGCTGCAGCCCTCGCGTACGGCGATCCGCGCGCCATTTCCATGCTTTTTCTCGGCTTCTCGAGCGGCCTGCCGTTCATGCTCGTATTCAACACGCTGTCGGCTTGGTTGCGGCAATCCGGCATCGACCGCGCCACTATAGGCATGCTCGCGTGGGTAGGCATCGTACTGACGATCAAGTTCTTGTGGGCGCCCATCATCGATCGAGTGCGCTTGCCCTTGTTGTACTCTCTTTTGGGCAGGCGCCGCAGTTGGATGTTGGTGGGGCAAGTCGGTGTGATCGCGGGCTTGGTGGTGCTGTCGCGGGCCGAGCCGACGGTAAGCATTCTCTATATCGCGTTGAGCGCGCTTGCTGTCGCATTCTTCGAAACGACGCAGGACATCGCGGTCGATGCCTGGCGTATCGAGGTGGCGCCGGCGGAATTGCGGGGCGTCATGGCCGCGACCTATCAGTTCGGCTACCGCATCGCCGTAATGGTCGCTAGCGCAGGTGCGCTGTGGATTGCTGCAGATCATGGCTGGCATGTCGCTTATCTGTGCATGGCCGCGATGGGAGGCGTAGGCATCGTTGCCACCTTGTGTACGCGCGAGCCGGAGGCTCGAACTCCGCAAGAATCAGTGATGCGCGAGCAGCGAGTGATCGACTGGATGGAGCATCGACGACACTGGCCTGCGCCGCTGCGGCGCGTAGCCGCCCATTTCGTGAGTGCCGTCGTGAGCCCATTGATCGATTTCTTTGCCAGATTCGGCTCCAAACTTGCGCTTGCCATTCTGGTATTCGCCAGCACCTATCGACTGACCGACTACGTCATGGGCGTCATGGCGAATCCGTTCTATTTGGATCACGGCTACACGCTCAAGCAAATCGCGGCCGTCGTGAAGGGATATGGATTGGTCGCTTCTCTGGTCGGTGTATTGGTGGGCGGCGCTATCGTTGCAAGACTGGGCGCGGTGCGCGCATTGATCGTCGGCAGTGTGATGGTGATGCTTTCGAATATCGGCTTCAGCATATTGGCCACGACCACTGCGCCGACGCTCATTGGTCTTGCCGCCGCCAACAGTCTCGACAATCTTGCGCTCGGCATTCACGGCACCGCGCTCGTCGCCTTCTTATCCGGTCTCACGAGTGCATCCTACACGGCCACTCAATACGCATTGCTTTCGTCGTTATATGCGCTGCCCGGCAAGGTCCTCATGGGAACTTCGGGCTTCGTAGTGGAAGCCATCGGCTATCCGCGATTTTTCTTGTATACGGCGTCGCTCAGTCTGCCCGCGCTGATGGTGTTGTATTGGCTCACGCGAAATTCGCGCACTACACTCTTCGCGCTGCCACAAACGAAGAGTTCGAGCGTCAGCTAAGACGAGATGTCGACGTGAGCGGGCGTCTTCATCATAGAAGACGCAGCCGTAGAGTTATTGAGTACGACCCGTTGCGGGCCACTCCGAGTAACCCGATGCTTCGTTGCGATCTAGAAATTCCAACGGAGCGGTCCAAGTGAGATGGATGCCGAGTTCGTTGGCCTCGTTCGTATCCTCTTCAGACTCGATGTCGACTGAGCCCGTCCAGTCTTCGGGAGCCGTGGTCTCCGCTGGGGGATGTTCGTTCCAAGTCTCGAAATCTATTTCTTCGAGCGTGCCGTCGAAGTGTTGCAGTTCGATGGTTTCATCATCCGCATCGACGGCGACGACTTCGAATAACTCGCCGTTCGAACCGCGGTACCAATTGCCGATGAAGGGTGTGGGCGGGGACATGATGCTCCTCCGGTGAAGTCGCAACGATGCTGAGTACCTGAAACTCAGCGCACGTCCAAAAGGCTCCTTGCAGCGAATCCGAAAAAAACGTGAAGGTCGTATTTACGTTTTAGACCCCGTCGCGCTCGGATTCAAGTAGAAAATCTTCTGCATAGCATCATGGGGACGCGTCGTCGTGAACAGTAAACAGTCATCGGTGAATAGCCAGAAAGTTCCGGCTGCTCACTATTCACTGCTCACCAATCACTGTTTTACGAATGCCAAATCCCAAACGCCGTGGCCCAGCCGGTGGCCGCGACGCTCGAAGCGTGTGAGAGGCCGGTCGCCGGAACGTGGAACATAGCCATCGCCGCTCGCTAGCGTCTCGAATGCAGGATTGGCTGCAACAACGTCGCGCATCTGTACGGCGTAGTCTTGCCAATCTGTGGCAAGCCTCAAGACACCGTTGGATCGGAGCGCCGCTGCCAAGAGTTCGACGAAGGCCGGTTGAATGAGCCGACGCTTGTGATGCCGTTTTTTCGGCCACGGATCGGGAAAGAAAACATGTATCGCCGCCAAGGCGCCCGGTGCAATCTGGTTGCGCAAGACCTCCACGGCGTCGTGACAAATCACGCGCACGTTGCCTATCTCGCGCTCGCGCAGATCGCGCAGCAAGTGGCCGACCCCTGGGCGATGCACTTCGATACCAAGACAATCGATTTCCGGATGCGCGTTCGCGAACGTTGCAAGCGCTTCGCCTGTGCCAAAACCAATCTCCAACATGCGCGGCGCGCTGCGACCAAATACAGCATCCAACTCGATGGGCGCAGCTTCGTATTCGACGCCATAGATGGGCCACAATTCAGCAAGCGCACGCGTTTGGCCTTGCGTCATGCGTCCCATGCGCAGCACGAAACTGCGCACACTGCGTTGCGGATGAGCTGCAGGCTCCGAGTGTTCTTTGTTCAATCTCAACCCAGCCGGTGCTGACGAAGGTGTCAGTGTAAATTATGTCGCGCACTTGCACGGCATCGAGAACGATTCGCATCGCAACGCGCTGTAGGACGTGTGCGGAAATTGCGTATCAACGACGTGTGCTCGTTGCATCGGTATGATTCAGGCTGCGACGTCGAACACGTGATCGCGCACCAAGCTGAGACTTGGTTCTAAGCATGAGCCAGCGCGGGGTCTTAGAGTTTGCGTCCTGAATCCAAGTTAGCCTGGAGTGAACGTGATTCAAGCCCGGACTCGTCGTCGAATGCCCATTGTGATGCCTGCCACAGTCCACATCCGCCGCAGCTACGCGGACTGTCGCTACGGGCAGTTGCATGTCGCAACTGCCTATCCGTCGGGGGGTGGTTTCGATGAACGCACGGCCATCATTTGCCTGCATCCGAGCGGTTCGTCGAATCGGTTCTTCGCGCCGCTACTGTCGGAGCTCGCCCGCGACCGCAGCGTATATGCCATGGATTTACCCGGTCATGGTCAATCGGATCGCGCTGCGTCCGATCTGAGCGTGGCCGACTACGCAAATGCGGTCGGCGATTTCGCCGACGGATTGCGTCTCCGTTCCTTCGATGTGATCGGCGCCGAGTTTGGCGCGTTGATTGCAGCCGAACTCGCCATTGCCAAGCCGCAGCAAGTGCGCCGGCTGGCGCTGAGTTCGGTGCCCTATCCGCTCCCGCAGGAACGCTCAGCGATGAGCACTCGCGCGGCGCCCATGGTGCCGACTCAGGACGGCGCGCATCTCATCAAGGAATGGGAACGTCTCAAGGAATCGCGAGGCGCCAACGTATCGCTCGATGTTGTGACCGATCAACTCGCCGATGTACTGCGTGCCGGGCGTCAAGCCAGCGCAGCCGCGGCGGCGATGTTGGACTATCCTGCCGGCCAGCGTCTGCCGCTGGTCAAGCAGCCCGTGCTGATCTTGCGTACACGCGATGAGTTCGCGGAACACATCTCGCGCGTCAAATCAGCGCTGTCGCGCGCTACGTTGACGGACACGCCGGAATCCAGCTCAGCCTCGTTCGCTGCCCAACCTCACCAAGTTACGCAGCTCACCCGAGAATTTTTGGATCGCTAGATCCAGATTGGGAGCTAGGAGTTAGCGGTTAGGAGTTAGTAGGAAAGGCGCTGTGGAAGCGGCACAGCGATGTCGATCACGGCGTCTTCTCCCAAGCCCAGCCGCACGCGAGTCCCGCCAGCACGCATGTGCTCAGCAATTCGAAGGCTAACCCAAAAAACGCCGCCCACGAGTAGCGCGCATCCACTCGGCCCAGGAGCAGTCCTGGCAGTGCGAGCGCGCTCCATGCTGATAGTCCGAACACAATCCCTCGCGTCCACCAACTGATGTTGACGAGGGCGACCAAACCCCAACTCAGCCAAAAAAGCAGCCCGAGTCCTGCGCCCATAATCGTGTGCAGCGCTACATGCGCAAACTGAACGGCGCTATTTGCCGGTGTGGCACGAAACGGCCACAACGCTTGTTGAACCACGACAGTGGCGAGCCCGCCTGCCGTGCCCGCGGCGACTAAATAAGACAATTCCAAGATGAG
>Ga0068855_100001558_pt1 | contig 28811 bp, 20 predicted proteins | sample KBSCornC52_FD_66592 | JGI IMG/M metagenome (GOLD analysis project Ga0068855, IMG submission 66592) | Corn rhizosphere microbial communities from Kellogg Biological Station, Michigan, USA - KBS Corn C5-2 | ecosystem: Host-associated > Plants > Roots > Rhizosphere > Soil ... | reverse complement strand
CGCCCTGGTCGGCGAGCGCGAGCGCGCCTTCGCAGCCGGGATGGACGACTACATCACCAAACCGCTGGAGCAGAAGGCCCTGCGCGACGCGCTCGAGCGCTGGTGGCCGCGCGAATCGCTCGTCCCCGGCGCTTTCCGCGGCTCGTCGATCCCGGTCGGCGCCATCGACGTCAGCGACGGCGCGCTCGATCCAACCGTACAGCGCAGCCAAAGCGTCGTGCGCGTGTTCCTGCGCCACGTGCCGGACCAATTGCAAGCCATCAGCGACGCCGTGAGCACGGGCAACCCGGACGCGCTGCGCCAAGCGGCTCACAAATTGAAAGGCAGCTGCTTGTCCGTCGGTGTGCCGCGGATGGCCACACTCTGCTCGACGCTCGAGACCGATCTCGGAAACGCCGCTGCCCTGTCCGAGGAGCTGATGCGCGAGTTCGCCAAAGTGCGCGAGCGCCTGGCACAAGCGGCCGAACGCAGAACGGCGTAGCGCCAGCCGAAGGCCGTATAAGAGGCAAGACGCACGCGGCGTTGGGCCCCCGGGCGGCGGGAGCCGCGTTTGGGGGCCCGGCCGCGCGCAGGCGGGACGCCGAGCACGGCCGCCGTATTGCGACGCCCACGACGCGGGGCAGCAGCTACCGGTACTCGGGCGATCGCCCTCCGCCACTAAGTCGCGTCGGTAACCTGACTTTTGGTCCAGGACGCCTGTTTCCGTCATCGGTCGTGCCGCGCACGGAGCGGCAATTTGGCTCTGCGACGAGAGGCGCGTGCGGTGCAGGGTCAGCAACGACTAGCGTGCTCGATCTCCATGGATACGACCTTCAGTCACGAGCGACGGCTCTTGGTCTGCGAGCACTGCGGCGCGCCGTTCGAGGCGCTGCCCACGGGCGGGACGGTGCAATGCCGCTACTGCAACACGTACAGCGCGGTCGGCGTGCGCGACGAGCGGCCGATCCTCGCGGCCTTTCCCGCGCAAGGGCCGATCCCCGAGCCGGAACGCTTGAACCGGCTGCGCGCGCAAGATGGGCGCCCGCTGCTGCCGCCGAGCAGCCTGCACGCGCTCATGCCCACCGGCCAGCTCGAGGCTTGGAAGGTCGCTGAGGCGGTCGCAGTTTGGCAGAGCACGCGCCGGGAGCTGCGCGCCACGGGCAGTGCGGATTTCGAAGCCAGTGAGCGGCTCTTGTTTTTGACGATCGTGCTCGCCCAATACTTTTTCGATCAAGGCGACCGCGTGCGGCAACGCGCGCTGTTCGAGAGCGCGCTCGAGGTCTTCAGCTTGCCGCGCCACCGGCAGCTGATGCTCTGCTACCTGAGCCGCGCGGCCTGTCGCGCGGGCGACATTCCGGCCGCCGAACGCTGGCTCGCGCAATGCGATCCGCGCTCCGACGATCTGGCGATGGATAGCTCGTATCGCTTTTCGCGCGCGTTCATCGACACTGCGGTCGGCAACTTTCCGGCGGTGCTGGCTCAGCTCGGCAATCGCTTCGACGAGCTGCCGATTCAGGACGCGCTCGACGGCTCGGCGTGCGCGCTGCGCGCCAATGCGCTCGAGAAGCTCGGCAATGTCCCCGCTGCCACGGAAGAGCTGCGCGTCGGCTTTGCGCGAAACCCGATGCTACGCGTGGCAATCGAGAAATTCATCGAGCTTCACTCGGCCTTTCAACTCTGCCCGCAGGCGTTGTCCCAAGCTCGCTCGGGGCATGCACAAAACGCGGCCAAGTTGGCCGGCCAGCGCGCGGGCGGTGGGATCGTGTTCGGGGCAATCTTTTCGTTCATCGGCGGAGCCATGCTGCTCGGGGCCACGCTGCTCACGGCGATCGAGATCGCGCCGCTGCTCGGCTTCGAGCTGCTGGGCGGGCCGTCCAAGACCAATGACCCGTACCCGTCCATGATCGCCGTGTTTGGCGTGATGGGGCTGTTGTTCGGCACAATCGGCGTAATCGCCTTACGCATCGTCAAGGGCGCCGAGCGGCTGCGCGTGCACGGCATTCTTGGCCAAGCGCGCGTGCTCGCCGTCGAGGCGACGAATATGTCGGTCAATGAGCGCCCGGTCGTGAAGGTCAAAGTCTCGCTCGAGCTGCCCGGCCGCGCGCCGTACAACGCCGAGTGCCGCTCGATCTTGGACGGCATGCTGGCAGTGCGCGCGGTGCCGGGCGCGAGCCTTCCGGTGCGGGTCGATCCCAAGCGCCCGCACAAGTTCATCCTCGAGCTCGATTGAGCGCGGCACGCGCGCTCGCGCCGAAAAGCCGCACCAGCTTGCGATCGTCGAGAGGCGGCGCTACTCCCCCCGGGTGAGCGATCGAGACCCCGAAGCCATCGTCGTCCGCGGAGCCCGCGAGCACAATCTCAAGAACGTCACGATTTCGATCCCGAAGAAGAGCCTGGTGGTCATCACCGGCGTCTCGGGCAGCGGCAAATCGTCGCTCGCCTTCGACACCATCTACGCCGAAGGTCAGCGCCGCTACGTCGAAAGCCTGTCGAGCTACGCGCGCCAGTTCCTGGGCCAGATGGACAAGCCCAAGTACGACACCATTCGCGGGCTTTCGCCGACCATTTCCATCGAGCAAAAGACGGCTTCCAGCAACCCGCGCTCGACCGTGGGCACCGTCACCGAGGTGCACGATTACCTGCGCGTGCTGTTCGCGAGCATCGGCGTCCAGCATTGCCCCAAGTGCGGCCGGCGCGCGGAGGGGCAATCCGCCCAGCAAATCGTGAACTCGATTTTGGAGTATCCGAAGGGCACGAAGCTCGTGCTGTACGCGCCGCTCGAAAAGCAGCGCAAAGGCGAGCACCGCGAGCTCCTCGCAGACGTGCGCGGGCGCGGCTTTTCGCGCCTGCGCATCGACGGCAAAATCGTGACTTTGGACGACTCGGTCGTGGCGCTCGACAAAAAGGCGAAGCACGATCTCGACTTGGTCGTCGATCGCATCGTGGTCGACGCGAGCGCGCGCGCCCGCATCACCGACTCCGTCGAGCTCGGCCTGCGTGAAGGCAAGGGCTTGATCAGCGTCGCGGCGGACGGCCAAGAGCGCGCGTTCAGCGAGAAGGTCGCCTGCCCGGAGTGCGAGCTCTCGTTCCCGGAGCTTTCCCCGCAATCCTTCTCGTTCAACTCGCCGCTCGGCTTTTGTACGGATTGCAACGGCCTCGGCTCGCGCCCGGAAATGGATCCGGAGCTCGTCGTGCCCAATCCAGCGTTGTCGATCAAAGACGGCGCGGTCACGCCCTGGGCCGCAGCAGCCGCCCGCGGTGAAGGCTGGGTCGCCTCGGAGATCGAATGGGTGCTGTCGGTGTTCGGCATCGACAAGAAAAAGCCCTGGAACAAGCTGACGCAAGCGCAACGCGACGCGGTCTTGTTCGGCGGCAAAAAGCGGAGCGAAGTCTGGGAGGGCCTGGTCAACCAATTGATGCGGCGCATGAAGAACACGACCAGCGAGGAGATGAAGCAGTACTACCTGCGCTTCTTTTCCAGCAAGCCGTGCCACACCTGCGGCGGGGCGCGGCTGCGAGCCGAAAGCCGCGCGGTGCTGATCGCGGGCGAGAGCTTGGACGCACTGTCACATCGGCGCATCGAAGAGGCGCGCTCGTGGGTCGAGAGCGCCGCATTGAAGGGCGCGGACGCGGAAATCGCTGCCGAGCTGCGCAAAGAAATCAGCTCGCGGCTCGGCTTTTTGGTGAACGTCGGGCTCGGCTACCTCACGCTCGATCGCGCCGCCGCCACGCTCTCGGGCGGCGAAAGCCAGCGCATTCGGCTCGCCTCACAGATCGGCTCCGAGCTCACGGGCGTGATCTACATCTTGGACGAACCGTCGATCGGCTTACATCAGCGCGATAACGGCAAATTGCTGACCACGCTGAAGGCGCTCCGCGACGTGGGCAATTCGGTGATCGTCGTCGAGCACGACGAAGAGACCATGACCGAGGCCGACTACTTGATCGACTTCGGGCCCGGCGCCGGCGAGCTGGGCGGCGAGGTCGTGGCAGCGGGCACCCCGGCCGCGGTGATGAAGAACCCGAAATCGCTCACCGGCGCGTATTTGTCGGGCAAACGCCAGATCCCGCTGCCAAAAACGCGTCGCCCGGGCAACGGCAAGGAGCTCGTGGTGCGCGGCGCGACCGAGCACAACCTGAAAAACCTAGACGTGCGCTTTCCGCTCGGCACCTTCTTGGCGGTGACCGGCGTGAGCGGCGCCGGCAAATCCACGCTCATCAACGGCATTTTGCAGCCCGCCCTGTCGCGCGCGCTGCACGACGCACGCAGCCCAATCGGCGCGCACGGCAGCATCGTCGGCATCGAGCACATCGACAAAGTCATCGGCATCGATCAAAAGCCGATTGGGCGCACTCCGCGTTCGAACCCGGCCACGTACACCAAAGTCTTCGACTCGATTCGCGAGCTGTACGCGAGCACCGGCGAGGCGCGCGCGTTCGGTTACGACGCGGGGCGCTTTTCCTTCAACGTGAAGGGCGGCCGCTGCGAAGCTTGCTCCGGCGACGGCGTGCGCCAAGTCGAGATGCACTTTCTGCCAGACGTGTACGTCGTGTGCGAAGAGTGCAAGGGCCGGCGCTTCAACGAGGCCACGCTGCGCGTGCTGTACAAGGGCAAGAGCATCGCCGATACCCTCGAGATGAGCGTGCGCGAGGGCCTCGAGCACTTCAGCGTGCACACGAACATCATGCGCGGGCTGCAAACCCTGGCCGACGTGGGCCTCGGCTACGTGAAAATCGGCCAACCGTCACCGACTTTGTCCGGCGGCGAGGCTCAGCGCATCAAGCTCGCGCGGGAGCTTTCGCGCGTGGGCACCGGCCGCACCCTGTATATTTTGGATGAGCCGACCACCGGCCTCCATTTTGCGGACGTCGAAAAGTTGCTGGAGGTCTTGTCGCGCCTGGTCGACGCGGGCAACACCGTGCTCGTGATCGAGCACAACTTGGATGTGATCGCGCACGCTGATTGGGTGATCGATCTCGGGCCGGAAGGCGGCGGAGCCGGCGGGCAAATCGTCGCCGAAGGCACGCCCGAAGCGGTGGCGCGCGTGAAAAAGAGCCACACCGGCCAGTACCTCGGCCGGGTGCTCGCGCGCGCTGCGGCGGGGCAGACCGCCAAAACCAGCAAGACCGCGCGCGTTCCGGCACGCGCGGCCAGCGAACCGCGCGCGCGCGCCGCGCGAGCCTGAGCCATGCAGCTATTCTTCGATCTCGACGGCACGCTGACCGATTCGCGCCCCGGCATCATGGCCTGCATGCGCCACGCACTGAAGGCAATCGGCCGTGATGAGCCCACCGACGAGGATCTCGTGCGCTTCATCGGCCCGCCCACCCACGACGCATTTCGCGAGCTCCTCGGCAGCGACGACGTCGCGCTGAACACGCGCACGATCGCCATTTATCGCGAGCGCTACGCCACGCTCGGGCTGTTCGAAAACAGCGTCTATCCCGGCATTTCAGCGGGCCTCGCCGCCTTGCAAAACGCCGGCTACCCGCTTTACGTCGTCACCTCGAAGCCAGTCGTGTTCGCAGAGCGCATCATCGATCATTTCGAGCTCCGCCCCTATTTCGAGCAGGTATACGGCTCGGAGCTGAACGGCGAGCGTTCGCACAAAGGCGAGCTCATCCGGCACGTGCTCGAGCGCGAAGGGCTCTCAGCCCAAGACTCCTGGATGTTCGGCGACCGCATGCACGACGTGCGCGGCGCCAAGCAAAACGCCGTACGCGTCGCAGGCGTGCTCTGGGGCTACGGTTCGCGCGCCGAGCTCAGCGAAGCGGGCGCGGACGCGCTCTTCGCCACGATGGCCGAGCTCGTCCGCGCGTTCACCACCTGACCCAGCGCCAATTGCCGAGGTTGGGGTGATGGTCACGCGCCACGCCGCGCAGCGGCGCAGCCTTCGGCGGCGAAGGGAGAGGAAGAGGGAGATTCACCACCCAGCCGCAAAGACCACGGAGATCACAGAGAGTGTATGGGGATTGGGGTTGCTCCTGAGCGGCGCCTTTCGACGGCTCATTTGCACGTGATACGACGGCCGGGTGCGCGAATAGCCCGTACCCGGGCGCTTTCTCGCCGCTGTCCGCCGCGCCTTACTCAACCCCAAAAATCTCACTCACGTCCGCGTTTTTCTTGGGCACTCCGCTCCGCCCTGAGCGCTCCGCGTTCTCTGTGCTCTTTGCGGCTCGGTGGTGAGTCCGGGAGCCGTCTCTCGCATCCCTGGCCTCACTCAGCCGCACTAAGGCGTCGTGACTTTTCGTGCCGGCTTGCCCGGAACTCAGACGTGCGCGCGGAAGCGCTCCGGTAACCCGAGCCCGAGATAGCTCTTCGCGTTGCGAAAGCACAAATCCTTCACCAAATCACCGAGCAACTCGCGATCATTCGGCATCAAACCGCGGCGCACGTCGTGGCCGAGCAGATTGCACAGCAGCCGCCGGAAGTATTCGTGGCGAGAGTACGAGAGGAAGCTGCGCGAGTCGGTGAGCATGCCCACGAACCGCGAAAGCAGCCCCATGTTCGACAGCGCATTCAGCTGGCGCTCCATGCCGTCGAGCTGATCGAGGAACCACCAGCCGCTGCCGAACTGCATCTTGCCCGGCACCGAGCCATCTTGGAAACTGCCAATCAGCGTGGCCAACACCTCGTTGTCGCGCGGGTTCGAGTTGTAAAGGATCGTCTTCGCCAGCCGATTTCCGTCGTCCAGCCGATCCAGAAAACGGGCCACCGAGGAGGCCAGGTTGAAGTCGCCGATCGAATCGAAGCCCGTGTCCGGACCGAGCGCGCGGAACAAACGGCTGTTGTTGTTGCGCATCGCGCCCAAATGAAACTGCTGCACCCAGCCGCGCTCGTGATCGAGCAGCGCCAGGTCGTGCAAGAGCGCGGATTTGAAGCGCAGGGCGTCGACCGCGCTCACTTCCGCGCCGCTCCGCGCGCGCGCGAACGTCGCGCTCACTTCGGCGTGCGAGTAATCCTCGGCATATACCGTGTCGAGCCCGTGATCCGAGGCGCGACAGCCGAGCTCGTGGAACGCTTGGTGCCGCGCGGACAGCGCCGACATCAGCTCGTCGTAGCTGCGGATGCTCTGGCCGGACGCCGCCTCGAGCGAGTCGAGATACTCGTTGTAGGTCGCGCCCTGCTCCACGCGCAGCGCCTTGTCGGGGCGGAACGTCGGGTACATGCGCACGCGCGCGGTGTGCGGGCTCGCGGCGTAGCTCAGGTGATGCTCGAGAGAATCTGCCGGGTCGTCGGTCGTGCACACCACCGCGACGTTGAAGTGCTCGAGCAAACCGCGCGCGAAGAAGGCAGGCTTCTTCAAGGCGGCATTGCACTGGTCGAAGATCTCGCGCGCCGAGCTTTCGTTCAGCAATTTGCCGATGCCGAACGGATTTTTCAGCTCCAGCTGCGTCCAATGAAAGAGCGGATTGCGCAGCGTCCGCGGTACGGTGCTGGCCCAAGCCTGAAACTTCTCCCAATCCGTCGCGTCGCCGGTGCACAGCCGCTCGGCCACGCCGTTGGTGCGCATGGCGCGCCACTTGTAGTGATCACCATCGAGCCAAATGCCGGTGATGGAGCGAAATTCGTGATTTTTTGCCACGTGCTCGGGCGGCAAGTGACAGTGATAGTCGATGATCGGTTGCGGTCGCGCAAAGGTCTCGTAGAGGTCGCGCGCAGTGTCGGTTTCGAGTAGGAAATTTTCGTCGAACATCGTTTCGCTCTTCCGCGGGTCTAAAACCTTACTTCATTTCATGGGCGGCAAGCTGCCGTCTGCGTTGCGCTTCACGGCCTTGGCCTGCGCCGCGCTCATGGTCATCGTCGCGCTGCCGGATTTGGAAAGCGTACCGCAGTAGTCGCCTTTGCCGTTGTCCTTCGCGCCGCAGCTACTGAGCTGGGGCACGTCCGGGTTGTTGTTTTGCGTGTAGCCACAAGCCAAATTCTCGAACGCAAAAGAGTCTTTGACCAAATGCACCGCGCCGCCTTCTCCCGCGCTCGTCGGTTTACCGCCGAGCTTGAAGCCGTTGCCGTCACCGGCGGGGTTGTTTCCGCTCACCCCTTTACCGTTGGAAAAGGCCCAGGAACCATCGATTTCCACGACGTCATCGGCGGCGAAGAAATCCCAACCATCATCGGAGTTGTTGTACGCGCGGCAGCCGCGAAACACGTTGCCCGGACCAATCCGGAGCTTGGCCGCAAAACCGTCGGCGTTCTCGCCGCCCGTGGCCGCGTCGAAGTTTTCGTATGAGTCGGTGTTCAGCACCAAGTTGTCCGCGCCGCGCGTGTTATCGGCCACGTTCGCGGACGAGACGGTGATCTGTAGCCCCGTATCGCCGCAGCCGTGAATGGTCATGTTCTCGATGGTGTTGTGCGAGCCCGAGATGGCAATGCAGTTGTCCGTCGCGTTCTCGACCTCGAAACCAGCGAAGTGCCAGTAATCCCCTTGCAGATCGAAGCCGCGCGTCGCCGCCGGCGAGCCCGCGAAATTGACGGTCGGGCGCGTGCCGGAGGCCGCCGCAATCGTGTACTCGGCCGCCATCGTGCCGGATTTTTTGATCTGAATGACGCTCGTGTACTTGTACGTCCCGGCTTTGAGCCAAACCGTGAAACCGGCCGTGATGCGAGCCAGCGCGTTCGGCAGATTCAACAGCGGCTGCGCTTCGGTCCCAGGGTTGGCATCGTTGCCATCCGGCGCGACCCACAAATCTCCCGCGGGCTTCGTGCCGCCAGTACCGGCCGTGGCAGCCGCGCCACCCATGCCGCCGCTCGTGCTCGTGGTGCCCCCGTTGCTCGTGCCGCCGCTGCTCGCGCCCCCGCTGCTCGTGCCAGCGGTGGTCGCAGTCGTACCCGCGGCGTTGCCCGAGCCGCCCGCGGCAACGCTGCCGCCGCTCGCCGTCGAGCTCGTGCCAGCGATCGCGCCGCTCCCTGCTTGGGCCGCCGGCTCACCCACACCGCCGCTGCTGCCGCACGCGACGGCCAGCACCGCACTGGCGCACAGCAGGTGTCTGGTCATTGCGAGTGCAGCGATTGGCTGAGGTTTCGGCATTGGGCGCATAATGCGGATCAGCGACACTCCGATCACCCATTTCGCACGTTCCACGCAGACCGCGGACCAGCAGCGGATTTTTCTTTTCCGGCGGATTTGCAGGCGGTTTCGCTTGCGCGCGAATCAGTCGCGGCGGTGATCGAAACAGGACTGCCCCGCATTAGCTGTCCGATGTTGACAAGAGCCTGCATGGGGACTGCGTTCTGCTTGGCGCTCGGTTGTTCGGCAACCGCGACCAGCAACCCCGCACTGCGTCAGCTGGATGACGGCGGAGCGGGCGGCAGCACCAACTCAAGCGGCGGCGCGAGCGCCGGTGGCTCACCGGCAGCGGGCGGCTCACCCGGCGCAGGCGGCGCGCTCAGCTCGAGCGGCGGCAGCGGAACCGGCGCCAGCGCAGGCCAAAGCTCGACCGCACACGGCGGCAATGGGGGTTCGCCCGGCAGCGCGGGTTCTGCCTCCGGCGGTTCCGGCAACACCGGCCCAGTCACCGTCGGTTTGCCGTTCACCGAAGATTTCGAGAGCGGCATGCTCTCGCCCAAGCTTTGGACGGCCGTGGCCAGCCAAGTTCCCGATGCGACGAACGCGCAATGGAGCGTCGTGCCGGACGAAACCGGCAAAGCCGCGCAGCTCAATTCCGACGGCACCGAGCGCTTCCTGGTCGGCGGCAACGGCGCGTGGACAGACCAAAAAATCGAGCTCCGAGTCAAAGTCGTCTCGGGCAGCCCGGAGATCGACATCGCATTCCGCTACCACGCGCTCAAAGAATATTACTACCTCGAGTTTGCCGACTCGCACTTCAAAGTGCGCGATCGCACCAGCGCCAACAGCGATATCCAACCCACCGCCGACAAGCCCGCGCTCGTGGTCGGCACTTGGTACAAGCTCACGCTCCAAATCAAGGGCACTGCGGTCGGCGCGTCGCTCGACGACATGGTCATCGCCAGCGGCGCCTTCGCGACCACGCCGATCGCCGCGGGCGGAATCGCGATTGGCGTCGGCAGCGGCAGCGGCGTCGTACTGTTCGACGACATTCACGTCAGCGTGCCGTAAGCGCCGCTCGATTCCGGTAGCTGTTGAAATCCGCCCGCAGAGTCTGGTTTTTCGGGGCCTCGCGGAAACGGGCGCGCTGTCCGGGAAGCCCGACCGCGGGCAACCGAGCCCGGCGCTCGACGGCTCTGCAGCCACGCCGCCCCGGCGCTGCCTACGGCCTCCGACTCGAGCGCGGATGGCCCTGAGGTGATCTATTTTCCCACCCCAAGCATCATACGCGGTGAGCTCGATCTTGCCGCGCGAAGCGTTGGCTGGCGCCGTGGCGGCGCTGGCGTTGAGCGGGCTCATGGCGTGCCGGCTAGCGAACTCCACGTCGCCCGTCCCGCGCTCCGCGAGCGATGCCGCGACACCTCGGAGTGCCGCGCCGAGCGCAGGCCCAGCGCCAGCGCGCGGTCCGGTCTCTGAACCGCGCATTCGCTGCAACTTGCTGCTCGGAGTGGCGGTCACGAGCGAATGGTTCGAGGCAGGCTTCGAGCGCGTCGTCGATGACGCACGCTGGGAGGCGATCACCAAGCCGCACACTTCGCTCGAGCAGTGGGCAGATGAGCACGACTCGGTCTGGTCGCTCGCGCCGAGCTCGCCGTGCGCGGAGCACGCGCAAGCCCCGGAGCGCGTGCTGTTCACGGCCATGAATTGGCAATACACCACGGCTGCCGAGTGGCAGGCCGGCCTGGTTGGCGTCGTGCACGCGACCCTGGCGCGCTTCCCGAGCGTGCAGAAAGTCGTGATTTTGACGATGATCCGCGCGCCCGGCAATCGCTCGTGTGGAAACCCGATGAGCGTCGTAGAGCCGTTCGTGGACGAGGCCGTGAGCGCGGTGGCGGCGCAATTTCCGCAGCGCGTGCAGGTCGGTCCGAAGCTCGAAGCTCCGGCCTGCGACGTATTCAAAAACGGCGGTCCGCATTTCAGCGACGCCGGGCGCGCCGTGATGGCTCAGCGCATCGGCGAGTACTTTGCCCACGAGCCCTGAGCCAGCCGAATCGAACCGAGTCCAGCCATGTTCACCCCGATTGCTCGTTTGCTCGTGCTGTTTTCGACGATCCTCGCGCTCGCTTGTAGTCCCGCGCGAAGCGCGCCGCCCCTCGAGCCCAAACCGACCCCGGTCAGCACCGCGCAAGCAGGCGCCGCGCGCGCGCCCACGCCGCCCGTGCTTTTCCCGAGCGAGCCGATCGAACCCGTGCTCGCGCCCTTTCCGACGCCGCCGTTCGTGCGGCCGAATTTTCCCGCGGCGGTCTTCGACATCCGCGATTTCGGTGCCGTCGCCGACGCCAAAACCAAGAACACCGACGCGATTCGGCGCGCGATCGCGGAAGCCGTGCGCGCGGGCGGAGGGAGTGTGCTGATCCCAGCCGGGCGCTTCTTGACTGGGCCGATCGTGCTCAAGAGCCACATCAATTTGTATTTAGCCGAGGGCGCAGAGCTGCTCTTCAGCCAAGACTTCGCGGACTACTTGCCGCCCGTCTTCACGCGCTGGGAAGGCACGGAGGTCTACAGCTATTCGCCGCTGATCTACGCGAAGGATTGTGAGGACATCGCGATCACGGGCACGGGCAAACTGAACGGCCAAGGGCAAGCGTGGTGGCCTTGGAAAGCCTCGAAGGCCGCCGCCGAGCAGCTCTATGAACTAGCGGCGGCAGGGGTGCCCCCGGAAAAGCGCGTGTTTGCGCAAGAGGGCACGCTCCGGCCGAGCTTCATTCAGCCGGTCGCCTGCAAGAACGTGCTGATCGAAGGCGTGACGATCACGAGCGGTCCGTTCTGGACGATTCACCCGCTCTATTCGGAGAACGTGATCATCCGGCGCGTACACGTAGAGACCATGGGCCCGAACACCGACGGCTGCGATCCGGACTCGAGCAAGAACGTGTTGATCGAGGATTCCTGGTTTAGCACCGGTGACGATTGCGTAGTCATCAAATCGGGCTTGAACGAGGACGGCTGGCGCGTCGGCAAAGCGAGCGAGAACATCGTGGTGCGCCGGCTACACGGCGAGCAAGGTCACGGCGGCGTGGTGATCGGCAGCGAAATGTCGGGCGGAGTGAAAAACGTGTGGGTGACCGACTCCGAGTTCAAAGGCACCGATCGCGGGCTGCGCATCAAAGCCATGCGCGGGCGGGGCGGCGTGATCGAAAATGTCTATTACGAGCACGTAAAGCACGAGAATTTGCGGCTCATGGCGGTGGAGGTGACCACGTTTTACGGCTCCTCCAATGTGAAGCCGAAAACCGAAAAGCCGCCCACGATCCGCGGCGTGCACGTGAAGGACATCACGACCCAGGGCGCCGCGCAGGCCATCGACATCGTCGGTTTGCCGGAGCTGCCCGTCTCGGACATCACGTTCGAGCACGTGACGATCGACAGCGAGCGGGGCGTGCGCTGTATCGATTGCCAAAATGTGCGCTTTTCGCAGACGAAGATCACGCCACGCACTGGGCTGCCGTTTCAGCTCGATGCGGCACGCGAGCTCTGGTTCGACCACACCTGTGCCGGACCGGCGAATACCTGCATCGAACGCTTCGGTCGACCGTCGAGCCAGCTCCGCATCGACGGCAAGCTCGTTCCAGAGCAGACCCTGCCGCTCCATCCGCAACCGAAAGCGCCATAGGGCCCAGGAATGACTAAGTCGGTCGATGATCGCGGTCGAGGCGCCCGGATGGCGAGGCGCGACGAAGGCGCATCGGGCGAGCGCATCGGCGCTCGCAGCCGCACTTTGACGCCGAAGGCTGCGCCGGCCTCGGGCGCCGCTCGTGACCATCAAAAATTCAAGCACGAAGCGCGGGCGTTCGGCGGTCGCGAGCAGCGCGCACGACGGCCACGAATTGCTCGGCCCGGTGCGTGAGCTCTTGGTCTCGGCCGGCGCTGAGTAGCGCGATGTCGACCAGCTCAGTGCCGACGCCGAGCGCCACGGCGCCCGCAGCGATGTATTCGTGAGCGGTGGCCAAGCTGACGCCGCCGGTCGGCAGCAATTTCACGTGCGGCAACGGGCCGCGCAGCGCGCGCAAGTAACTCGGACCGCCGGCTGCGGAACAGGGGAAAATCTTGACCATGTCCGCGCCGGCTTTGGCGGCCGCCATCACTTCGGTCGGCGTGAGCGCGCCGGGCAAGATGGCAATGTCGCGCGCGCGCACGGCGGCGACGGTAGCCAAATCCAGCCCTGGGCTGACGATGAAGCGCGCGCCGGCATCCAAGCAAGCGTTGGCTTGCGCAGCGTCGAGCACGGTGCCAGCGCCGACCAACGCGCGCTCACCGAAGCGCTGATTGAGCAACTCGACGACCGCCAGCGCGTTCGGCACCGTCATCGTGATCTCGAGCACCGACACGCCGCCAGCGAGCAGCGCTTCGGCCGCGCGCAACGCGAGCTCAGGCGACGGTGCGCGGACCACGGGCACGATGCCCACTCGCTCCAAATATTGACATACGTCCACGCGCTTCATCGTTCGATCCGCGCGCTCTGGCCTTGCATGGCGCGCAGCACCTCTGGAAGAGTGGCCATGCTCGTGTCGCCGGGCGTGGACATGGCGAGCGCGCCGTGAGCCACGCCGCAGCGCAGCGCCCAGTGTGGATCATTGCCCGACAGAAAGCCGTAAATCACGCCGGAAGCGAACGAGTCACCGCCGCCCACGCGGTCGAAGATCTCGAGTTCCTTCTGCTCGACCTCGTAGAACTCGCCGCCGTGATAGACAATTGCGCCCCAGCCGTTGGTGCTGGCCGAACGCGCGGTGCGGAGGGTGGTCGCGACGGTTTGAATGTTCGGATAGACCTCGAGGACGGCGCGGATCATCGAGCGAAAGCCGCCGAGTGAGAGGTGCTGGTACTGCGCATCGACGCCCTCGACGTTGAAGCCGAGCGCGGCCGAAAAATCCTCCTCGTTTCCGAAGAGCACGTCGACCAGCGGCATGAGCGAGCGGTTCACCTCCCAGGCGGCTTCGCGACCGCCGTTGGCACGCCACAGCGAATCCCGAAAGTTCAAATCGAAGGAGACGCGCGTGCCGGCGGCTTTTGCTTCGCTCATCGCGCGGCGCGCGACCTCGGGCGTGCTCGCGGACAGGGCGGTGTACACGCCGCCGGTGTGAAGCCAGCGCGCGCCGGCCTGTCCGAACAGCGCGGGCCAGTCAACGTCTTCCGGCTGCATCTGCGAGGCCGCGGTGTAGCCGCGGTCATAGCAACCGACGGCGGCGCGCGGCCCAAAGCCGCGCTCGGTGAAGTTCAAGCCGTTGCGCACCGTGCGGCCCACGCCGTCATATTCGCGGAAGCGCAAGTACGACAGATCGACGCCGCCCTGGCGCATCAGATCGTGCAGCAGGCGACCGACCGGGTTATCGGCGAGTGCGGTAACAATCGCGGTGCGCAGGCCGAAACAACGGTTGAGGCCGCGCGCCACGTTGTATTCGCCGCCGCCCTCCCAGGCCTCGAAACGACGCGCGGTGTGGATCCGGCCGTCGCCCGGATCGAGGCGCAACATCACCTCCCCGAGGCTCACCAGATCGAAGCGACACTCGCTTGCGGATTTGAGCTGAAGCGTCATCGGCCGAGCCAGCCTCCGTCGACCGCGAGCACTTGTCCGTGCACGTAGTTGCTGGCGGAGGAGCACAGAAAGACCGCCGCTCCGGCGATGTCGTCCGGATCTCCCCAGCGCCCCGCGGGAATGCGCTCCAAAATTTGGCGATTGCGAGTGGCATCGCCGCGCAGGGCGGCGGTGTTTTCGGTGCTGATGTAGCCGGGCGCGATCGCGTTCACGTTCACACCGCGCGCGGCCCACTCGTTGGCGAGCGCCTTGGTCAGCTGCGCCACGCCGCCCTTGGAGGCCGCGTACGCGGGCACGGTGATGCCGCCTTGGAAGGCGAGCAGCGACGCGATGTTCACGATTTTTCCGCGGCCCGCGCCGAGCATGCGTTTTCCCGCTGCCTGACACAGCCGAAAGACACTCGACAGATTGACCTCGATCACGGTCGCCCAATCTTCTTCGGAGTAGTCGACTGCCGGCGCGCGCCGGATCATGCCCGCGTTGTTGATCAACAGATCGACGCTGCCGAGCTCACGCGCCGCGAGATCGATCAGGCTCTGGCTCGTCTCTTTCTGCGCAAGATCGCCGCGCAAAGCGAGCGTGCGGCGACCGAGCGCCGTCACCCGCGCGCAGGTTTCGTCTGGCGCGCGCGTGTTGCCGTGGCAAGCCACGTTCGCGCCGGCTTCTGCGAGCGCGAGCGCGATGCTCGCGCCGATCCCCGTGGCCGCGCCCGTGACGAGCGCATTTTGCCCATCGAGCCGAAACGAGAGCGCGGTCATCCCTCGCCAGCGCTGTTCTGACTCGCTTCCAGCCCCGAGCCCGCTTGATCGAAGCCGGGTTGCACGTTGACCACGCCGAACAAGCGATCCTCTTTTTCGCGGTGCGCGGCCATCATCCAAATGAAATTGATGCTGTGGCCCGGCGCAGCGACGTTCGGGTGATAGCCGCCGGGCATGAGCACCGCATCGCCGTCGCGCACGAGACCGACGAACTCCGGTTGTTCCGGCGAAGTGTACACGAGCTGAATCCCGAACGCGGGCGCCGGCATGTCGAAGTAGACGTAGACCTCTTCCAGTAAATCGGTGTGCTCGTGGGGCGGCCAGCTCGTCCAGTTACCGGGCACCGAGCGCGTGAAGCCAGCCAAAATACGGCCTGCCTGCACGTTGTTGCCGATGATGATGTTCAGATCCCGCGTGGTCGCGGGCCCGCCCGCGCGGAACTTCTGCGAGGGCTCTTTGACCACATCGGCGTAGCGCACGACCTGCAGCGGATAATTGCCGCTCACTTCTGCGGCGCACTCGACCAGATCGACCTCACTTCCGGTCGTCACCTCGACCGAGGAACCACGCGGGAGATAAATCGCGTCATAGGTGCCGATGGGGTACGCTTCGCCCGCGACGGTCACGACACACTCGCCGCGCATGCACAAGAGCGCCGTCTCGCGGCCCTCGGTCGCGAATGCCACGCGGCTCGTCTCGCGATCGAGCAAGATGCGCCCATAACAGAGGTGCTCTAAATCGCTATTTTGCGGAGACACCGAGATCGAGCGCCCGCGGTGCGACGCGGTGCCCGTAAAAATCAACCGTTTGGGGTCGAGCGCTTTGGCCATGTGCTGGTGATGATGCCGCTCGGCTCGTGTTTGATCAATCAACCGTGCATCATCTTTTTGGCCGAGCGCGCTGCGATCGCGCGCTCGAAAAAAGTCGCGCGCGGAGTGATCGAAATCGCGCGCGCCGGCATGATGGGCGTGAGCTCTAAGTCTCGAACTCTGCCCGTGTCACTTCTTCGCGACGCACTGCCCGTGCTCGTCTTGGCCATGGGCTGTGGCGGCGCCGAGCGGCCGCCTGAGGCGCCCGCGGCCGGCGTCGTGCCCCGCCCGCTCGGCAGCAGCGCTGCACCCGCGGTTTCGGCCCTGCCCGGCCCCGCCGCGCCGGTTTCGAGCGCGAGCGCGACCGCGACGCGCCTCGTCGACGGGGTCACGATCACCGTCAAAAACCCGCTGGCTGTGGCGCGCCCGCTCGAGACCGTAAGCGTGCGCTTGGCCGAGGTACACACGCTGCTTCCGTCGTTGCAGTTCAAAAAAACGGTCATCGAGGATGCGAGCTTTGCTCCGCTGCTGTCGCAATGGGTCGACACGGACGGAGACGAGCGGCCGGACGAGCTCGTGTTTCAAACCGCGCTCGGCGCGAACGAGAGCAAGACGTTCCGGCTCGGCGAGGGTACGCGCGTCACGCCCAGCCATGACCAATTCAAGGTCTACGGCCGGTTCGTGCGCGAGCGTCACGACGATTTCGCGTGGGAAAACGACCGCATTGCGCATCGAGTCTACGGCCCTGCGCTCGAGACTTGGGCGGAAGAGCCGCTCACGAGCAGCGGCGTCGATATCTGGGTCAAGCGCACGCCGCGGCTCGTGGTCAATGATTGGTATCAAAGCGACGACTACCATCGCGACAACGGCGACGGCGGGGACTTCTATTCCGTCGGCCCGTCGCGCGGCTGTGGCGGCATCGGAATTTGGGACGGCAAGGCGCTCCACACTTCGCGCAATTTCGTCGCTTCGCGCGTGCTCGCCAATGGGCCAATCCGGCTGATCTTCGAGCTCGACTACGCGCCGTGGGACGCCGGCAGCGGGGTGAAAGTGACCGAAACCAAGCGCGTGATTGCCGACGCCGGGCAGCACTTCGACCGCTTTCAGAGCCGCTTCACCATCACGGGCAAAGCAGACCATTTGCAGCTCGCGATCGGCATCGCCAAACACAACGGGGCGGTGTTCGAGGGCGACGGGGCGAGCGGCATACTGCGCTCGTGGGAGCCGTTCAGCGGCGACAACGGCCATGTGGGCTGCGCGGTGCTCGGGCTTTCGTCTGCCACTTCCGGCTTGGTCGAAACCCAGACCGATCGCTTGCTGCTCACGGCATTGCCGAACCAAACACCGCTGAGTTACCTCGCCGGGACAGGCTGGGACAAGGGCGGTGACGTGCCCAATAGTACAGCCTGGGCGTCGTGGGTGAGCCAAGCGCAAACTCTTGCCCAGAGTCCGCTGCAGCTCTCGCTTGCACTGAAAAGCGCGGGCGCGCCTCAGCGCGCGGCGCTCAGTTGGCCGGCGCGCGCCGCACAGGCCGTGATCGCGCAGAGCCCGAACGGGCTCACGCAGAGCTGGGAGTACGACTCAGGCTTGGTGCTCAAAGGGCTGCTTGCGGTAGGCGCAAAAACCCGTGACCCGCGCTACTTCGAGTACGTGAAGCGGACGATTGACGGCTTGCTCGACGAAAGCGGGAAAATCGCCGGCTACGATCCCGAACAATACAACCTCGATGCCATCAACATGGGCAAAGTGTTGTTCCCGCTCTTGGCGCAAGCGAAGGACGAGAAAGAGCGCGAGCGCTACCGGCGCGCCCTCCGCCGCTTGCGCGAACAACTGCAAACTCAGCCGCGCACGCGCGACGGCGGCTTCTGGCACAAACGAATTTACCCGCACCAGATGTGGCTCGACGGCGTGTACATGGCATCGCCATTTCTGGCCGAGTTTGCGCTCACCTTCGCCGAGCCGGCGGCCCTCGACGACGCCGCCAATCAGGTGCTCTTGGCGGAAAAGCACCTGCGCGACCCGAAAACGGGGCTGCTCTATCACGGCTGGGACGAGACGCGCAGCGAGCGCTGGGCCAACCCCAAGACTGGCACGTCCTCGCAATTTTGGGGCCGTTCCGTCGGCTGGTACGCGATGGCGCTGGTCGACATTCTCGAGCTGATGCCCGAGCATCACCCGAAGCGCGCCGCGCTGCGCGCGGTCTTGGATCGCTTGAGCCGCGCGCTGCTCGCCGTACAGGACAAGCCGACCGGGCTTTGGTGGCAAGTGCTCGACGCGCCGGGCCGCGCGAAGAATTACCGCGAAGCGTCCGCGTCGGCCATGTTCGTGTACGCGCTCGGAAAAGCCGTGCGCCTGGGCTTGCTCGACCGCGCGTCTTTCGCGCCCGCGATCGAGCGCGGCACGCGCGGGCTGCGCGAACAAATCGCGAGCTTCGACGAGCAAGAGCGGCTCCACTTGAAGAACATCTGCAAAGTGGCAGGCCTCGGCGGCAACCCCTACCGCGACGGCTCGTATGATTACTACACCAGCACCGAAATCTCCGACAGCGACCCGAAGGGCGTGGGCGCCTTCATTTTGGCTAGCTCGGAGTCAGAATAAGCGCCCGCAGCGGGCAAAGTCAGTTGCGCCGAGCGGCGAGCGCGCAGTCATCGAGCATGGGTTGATGGTCACGCGGCAAGCGTGGGCCGGCGCAGCCTTCGGCGCCGGCGTCGATCGGACCCGAGGGCCCACGGGTTCAGAATGCGTATTGAGCGAGCCCGAAGCCGCGGATGTTGTGCGGGTTGTTGCCGTCGAGGTACTTCACCTGCGTGTAGGCGCCCATCAGGCCGAAGCGCACGTTGGGCGTGGCATCCCAATACAGCGTCGCGTCGCCGTAGTAAGTCGTGTCCGCAACGCGCCCGAGCAGCTCGATTTCGGCGCCGCCGCGCGGAAACAGCTTCTTCATGTTGTCCGAGTGGCCCTGGATGAAGTTGGCCGTGATGAACACGCGCCCGGACGGCGGCAGATAATACTGCAGCCCGACGCGGACCTCTTGCCAATTGATGGTGTGGAGTACGCCCTGCGTGTCGAAGCTGACGAGGCCATTGTCCACGTTGGACTCGTACAGCGGCGCTGGGCTCGCCTGAGCCGGATTCGACAAAGTCGGGAATTCAGCCCCGCCATTGATGTTGATCAAATCACCAATGCCGGTCCCTTTCACGAAGTCACCCGTGAGCGTCAGGCGATTGCCGCGGTCGTTCGGGCCGTTCGCCGGAATCACCGCCAACAAGGCATCGACGGACACGCCCCAGCCGGTTGCCGAATTGGAGGTCTGCGTGGGCGGCGGCGCGAACGCATTGGCGTTGAACTGGCGCCCAACACCCGAGACTTGCAGAAACGAGGATTGAACCGTGCTGCCGGAGATGGCAGGCGTCGTGATCACGCCTTGCCAATGGTTGAGGTTGAGGCGGAGCGCGGCGTTCGCGTCCGGAACTTGGGAGTCGCGCTGCGCGGGGCGCACGGCTGCGGCCGCGACGCCGAGCGTGACGGGTCCGCTGCTCGCGCCGAAATTGTGCGACAAGCGAAACTGCGTGCTGCGCGAAAACCACCAGCCGAAGATGCCGTAGGTCTGCCCCGCCAACACGTCGACGTAATCGTTCTCGAGCAGCATGTAAGCGTGCCGCAGGCGGAACGTCGGTTCGTCGAAATATTCGCGCTCGGGCGTGTCGGAGGGGACTTGCGGTTTCGGACTGTTGAAGTCGGCCTCGAGCACCGCGGACGGCCGAACACCACCCGTTTGCGGCGCCTGGAATTTCAGGCCCAGCCGCGTATTGCGAATCGAAAACTGAGTCCGGCCATGGCGCCCGGCATAGGTGTCGCTGCGAGCCACCAACGAGGATCCGACGTGATCATCGAAGCTACGCGTCGTGTCGTGGATGAAATCGGCTTCGAGAATGCCGTAGAAGGTGAGCGACCATTTCTTTTCGCTCTCACCGGCCGAGATCATCAGCGGCGCGCGCGCATACCAAGACGACCCGGTCGGCTCTTCGACGTTTGCCCCGGGGCCTGTCACCACCGGAACCGGCACGCTCGTGCCGGCGGTCGGGCTGTTCGGCGCGGCGGGTGGGGCGGACGCCGCAACCGGCGCTTCCTTCGGCGTGGTGGCCGGCACCTCCGCGGGCGTTGCGTCGGAATCCGAGGCCGCCGCGGGCTCGCTCTTGTCGGCAGGGTCCTGCGCGCGCGCTGGGCTCACGCTGGTAACGAGGGCAAATGCGAGAGCGATAGGGACCAGCGATTTCGCTGCGGCGGGCGTAGAGGAGTCCATCATGTGGCAGGGCCTTCGGGGTAAATAGGCGTATCTTGTCGAGTCGTGGGGCGACGGCTGGCAATGGAGCGGCCGTGAGAGCCGCTGAGTCGTGAACAACAGCTGTGTGACGAACCGCGATGTCGTGCAGTGCACGGCACAGCGGGGCTATGGATTCGGGCTCAAGTCCTTCCGGAAATCGCAGCAGTAGAGCGTTGCCGGATAGCCTTCCGCGCTGGTGCCCGAAAACCCGGGATCCGGACAGTTCATCGGCGGGTAATCCTCATTCGGTTTGTCGAAGCCGTAGCAAGCAAAACCGAATCTGCCGGCAGCGCAGCCTGGAACCGCGGTGTCCTGATAACAGGAGTAACCCTCCATAGGCGGCAGCGGCATGTAGCAACAATATTGAAAGACCTTCCCGCTCGGCGTCGGTGTCGGGACCGGGCAGAAGAAGCGGTAGTAATCGGCGCGGCTCTCGTTCGCTCCGAGATCCTCGTTCTTCGGTGTGACGCCCGCGGGGCAATTGAAGCCCTGCAGGACCTCGCCGCAATTGCCGGCCACGGTGCAGTGCGGCGGCTGGGCCTGCCCGGTGCAGCAGTAGTCGATGTAATCGCCGTCGCGCAGGCCGTTCTCGCAATTGAGGGCGGCATTCAGCGCGTCCGGGCGGCTCGAGCCTCGGCATTGAAAGCCCGCCTCGGTACCGACGCAGGGAATCGCCGGATCGAGGGCGCAGGTGGTGACGTGCGGCGAGCAACAATAAGTTTGTTTGCCGTCCGCGTTCGCGCCGCGATCGGCGCAAACGTAGCCTTGCGGAACCTCTTCCGAGTAATGCGCGGCTTCGTCCGGCCGAGCTTTGCCGGTGCAAGAGTAGCCGATCAGACCCGCGTCTTGCGGCGTCGTGCCGGCGATCGGGGCAGCAGTGCAGTCGACCGCGGCATCGAGCACGCACACGCCGTTCGGAGCGGCCGCATCACCCGCGCAACCGCCGCCGATCAGCGTGAGGGGCGCAGCGCCGAGCACAACCAGAAACGGAATATTGTTCAGCTTGAACATCGGCTCACCAAGTCCAGCCCGCGGGGGGATGAGGCGCGGGCAGCGTCGGGAAGACGCAGTGTTTGGGTGTGCCGGGGTTCGCCGGGTCGCGGTTGTCGGTCACGGTGAGGCCCTGACCTCCACCTGCCGGCAACGGACGCTGGCTGAGCGAAACGAGGCTGTCGCCGAAGTTCACCTCACCGGGTCCGAGGATCACGTTCGCAAACTGTGCGCTGGCCGATTGTGGCCCCGTGTTGTCGACGTACACGTTGTCGAGCGTGATGGGTCCGGCGCGCAATACCGAGTTGAAGCCGTTGACGGTCATGACCGGCTGCCTCAGGCCCAAGCAGCTCACGTGGTGAATGTCGTGAAATTCCATGGCGCCGAACTGCGGGTAGTAAGACCCTGCAAAGAGCGGGTTATAAGCAGTGCTGATCAGGATCGCGTTGGTCATGTCGCGCATGCACACGTCGCGATACGTGATGTTCCGCACGACACCGCCGCGGCTCTCGTCGCTCTTCACGCGAATGCCGTTGAAATCCGCAGCTTGCGCTTCCGCGCCGACGGGCCGCGAATCTGCGTCGATCGTGAGATCGTAAATGTCCACGTTTTCGACGCCGCGGTGCACTTCTTTGGTAATCGGATCCGCGTAGCTGCCGTACGTCTCGCTGCCGATCGACATGCCGTGACCGGTGCCGAAGTGGTTGTGCGCGATGGTCACATCCGACACCCAGTGGCCGCCCTTGATCGCAATGTGATCGTCCCCCGTGCTGACCGTATTGCAAGCCATGAGTCCGCAGGTCGCGATCGACGTCGTGCCCGGGTCGATGCCGTCCGTGTTGCGTGCAAATCCGGGCGTGAGCACCAAGCCCTGACTGTTCATCCATTTGGAGGGCGTGAGCACGGTCACACCCCAGACGGTAAAGCCTTGGCCGCGGCGATCACACGTCACGCCAGGCGGCAGCGTGGAGGTGAGCTTGACGTGGAACTTCGGTGAATTGTGGAGCGTAATCCGATACAGGACGGCGCCCGTCGTCTTACTGGCCGAGTTGATCAGCGTCGGGTTGCCGAGGCTGCCGTCGGTCTCGCGAAGCGCGTAGGACAGCTGCCACCAGGAGTAATCATGGCCGATCAGCGGCTCGCCGCCCTGGCCGTCAATCACGCCGTCACCCATGATCGCCGGACTCGTGCCCTGAATGGTGATGAAATCGGTGCACGCGCCGGAGTCGTTCACGCCCATCACGCCGCACGAACCGGTCTTTTGATAAAGGTCCGGGTTCCGCGACGCGTACAACGTCACGCCCGCGTCGATCCAAAGCGTGGTGCCGTCGACCGTCAGATGCGAGGCAATGAACGCGTTGTTATTGCCGTTGGCCACCAATTTCACGGCTCGTCCGTGACAGGTCACGAGCGCCTGCTGAATGGCATCCGTGTCTTGCTTGTCTTCGTTCGGCGGCGACGAGTCCGAGGCGAAACGCGTCGCCGAGAGCGTCATGCACACATCGGTCGGAAACTTCGGCTCCATGCCGTCGAGATTCGGGTCGCCAGCGCCGCACGCGCTGCCGTCGACCGAGGGCGCGCGCGCCGACGACGTCTCGCACATGTACTCGAGCGGCGCGATTTCCTTGGTATTGCTGCCGCTACACGCGAGCAGCGGCGCGAGCGAGGCTGTCAGCCCAATGCTGAGCAGCCTCGAGGCGCGCCGGGATGCGGACGCCGCAAACGTAGCGGAGCTCTTCGTCTGATCGACCATGGTGGCGGTATTTCGTTGCTGAAAAAGACGTCTCGACGAAGAGCTCCCCACTCAGCAGCCCTTGCCAGCGGGGCAGGGCCAAGAGTTCGTGCTCGCGCAGCTCCACTTGGACATGCCCGAGGCACCCGGCATCGGGCACACGCACCAACCGACCTTGGATGCACCGGTCGAGTCGAGGTAGCTGCCCCCCGCGTTGCACGGCGTGCAGGCAGCGACCGTGCACACCTGCGACGCTTGCGGCGGCGTGGTCGGGCAACTCGGGTCGACGGTGGTCGGGATCTTGTAGCAGGTGGCGTCGAGATCCGGCGGGAAGCTGCAGGTCGAAGACTCGACGTACGCGCCGTTGGTGCACGTCTCCGACTTGTAGCCGGTGCTCTGCGGGCCGCAGGTCTTCCAGCAAAGTTGCGGATCGGCCGGGGTGCAGGCTCCGCCCTTGGTCGGGACCGCCGCGGCTGCCGTCATCAAGCCGGCGCACAGCGGCGTGAAATCGGTCGTGCCGGTCGAACCAGCCGTGCCCGTGGTGCCCGCAGTGCCGACCGAGCCGCCCAAGGAGCCGCTCGTACCGGCGATCGCCGTCGAGCCACCCGCGCTAGAATCAGTCCCGCCCGTGGTGGTGGTCGTGGTCCCACCGGTGCTCGACGTCGTTCCGCCCGTGGTCGTGCCCGGTCCGGTCGGATCGTTCGAGCTCGAGCAGCCGACGGCGCTAAACCAGCAAGCTGCGAGCACGGTGACAACAGAAACGTGGTGGATTCGGGTCATGGCTTGGTAACTCCTTCTAAAAAATCGAGAACGACCGCAGAGCGAGCGCGCGTTCGACCCAGTGAGCCAAGTCCGCAGCAGCTGCTGATTGCCTGTGTGCGAGCGTGTAATGCAGCGGGAGCGGAGATCGATCGCTCAACCAATGACTTTTGAGCGCGGAGTTGGCGCAAGCGGCCACACACGCGCCGGCAGCCCCGCGCGCGGTCGAAAGCAGGCGCGAGTCGCGGCCCGAGTGATCGAAACGCGGGCGCCGCGCATTAGCGGAAATCCCCGCATTCCCGCGGGCCGCCATTGACGCCTCGCACCGGATGCGATGATTGTGCGGCATCGAAAGCAGCGGGTTCTGCGCGCTCTTCTTTCATTCGAGAGCGCGTCAGAGCCACCACAGGAGAACGAACGACATGTCGGAACCGAGCTCAGACATCGCACTCATCGGCCTTGCCGTGATGGGTCAAAACCTGGTCATGAACATCAACGACCACGGCTTTACCGTGTCCGTGTACAATCGCACGGGCAGCGTCACGGACGAGTTCCTCGCGGGTCCGGCAAAGGGTTCCAAAGTCGTCGGCTGCAAAACGGTGAAGGAGCTCGTCTCCACGCTCAAGTCACCGCGGCGCGTCTTCATTCTGGTCAAGGCCGGCGCTGCGGTCGACGCAGTGATCAATGAGCTGACGCCCCTGCTCGACAAGGGCGACATCATCATCGACGGCGGCAATTCGCACTTCCCCGACAGCCAGCGTCGCTTCGACGAGCTGAAAGCCAAAGGCATCCGCTTCATCGGCAGCGGCGTGTCCGGTGGCGAAGAAGGCGCTCGCCGCGGCCCGTCGATCATGCCGGGCGGCGATCCGGAAGCCTGGCCGCACGTGAAAGAGATCTTACAAAGCGTCTCGGCCAAAGTCGGCGACGAGCCGTGCTGCGACTGGGTCGGCGAAGGCGGCGCCGGGCACTACGTAAAAATGGTGCACAACGGCATCGAGTACGGCGACATGCAACTGATCGCCGAAGCTTATGATTTGATGAAGAACGGCATCGGCCTCAGCGCCGAAGAGCTGAAGAGCGTATTCGAGGATTGGAACAAGGGCGTGCTCGACAGCTACCTGATCGAGATCACCGCCGAAATCTTCGGCGTCAAAGACGAAGACGGCACGCCGCTCGTCGACAAGATCTTGGACGCGGCAGGCCAAAAAGGCACCGGCAAGTGGACCAGCAACTCCGCGCTCGATTTGGGCATGCCAGTGACGCTGATCGGCGAGGCCGTCTTCGCCCGCGCGCTCTCTTCACTGAAAGGCGAGCGCGAACGTGCGAGCCAAAAGCTGAGCGGCCCGAAGCCCGCCTTCAGCGGAGAAAAGAAGGCGTTCATCAACGACGTCATGCTCGCGCTCTATGCCTCCAAGATCGTCAGCTACGCGCAAGGCTACATGCTGCTCCGCGAAGCCAGCCGCGAGTACAAGTGGAAGCTCAACTTCGGGTCGATCGCGCTAATGTGGCGCGGCGGCTGCATCATTCGCAGCCGCTTCCTCGGCGACATCAAGAAAGCCTTCGACAAAAACCCAGAGCTCGAAAACCTATTGGTCGATGACTTCTTTCGCAAGGTAATCGACGAGAGCCAAACCGGTTGGCGCAAAACTGTCGCCAACGCGGCGCTGCTTGGCATCCCCACCCCGACCATGAGCTCGGCGCTCGCCTTCTACGACGGCTACCGGCGCGACCGCCTCCCCGCCAACCTCGTCCAAGCCCAACGCGACTACTTCGGCGCGCACACCTACGAGCGCACCGACAAGAAACGCGGCGAGTTCTTCCACACGAACTGGACCGGCCGCGGCGGCAAAGTCAGCTCCCGCACCTACAACGCCTAACCGCCCGCCCACCAAAAAAAGAGCCGGCTTTCACGACGAAAGCCGGCTTCTTTTTTTAATGGTCACGCGCTACAGCAAACAGCGGCCCAGCCTTCGGCGTCGAGTTTCGAGGGGAGAATTCACCACCGAGCCACAGAGATCACCGAGATCACAGAGCCAGAATTTGGGGTTGGTTCCCCATTGAGCGGCACCTTCGCCAGCCATTCGCGCTCAGCGCGAGCCACCCCGCACCGCTTTCTCGCCGCCCGCGCCGCACCCCGCTCAACCCAAAAATTTTCCGCGTATTCCGTGCTTTTTCTAGGGCACTCCGCACCGCCCCGTGCGCTCCGCGTCCTCTGTGATCTCTGTGGCTCGGTGGTGAAGTCTGGGAGCCGTCACTCGCCCCCATCCGCCGTCACTCCGTCGCACTAAGGCGTCGTGACTTTGACGTCATCGAACTCGGCCGTCGCGTTTTCCATGGCCACCGCGATGCCGCCCGAGGTGATCGAGGTGTCGACCACGGTGCTTTGGAGCACGCCGTTCAGGTAGGCACTGATGTTCGAGCCGACGCATTCGAGCCGTACCGTGTACCAAGTGCCGGTGACGATGTTCGCGGAGACGGAGCTACCGATCGAGGAATTGCCCTTGCGGATGACGAGCTTGCCGTCACTGCGCAAGAGCACCGAGTAATAGGAGTTGTTCGAGGCGGGTCCGGTGAAACGCGCGTACAGCGCCACGAAATACGACGTGCTTTGGCCGCCGAAAGAGCTCACTTTGACGCGCGCTTCGACGATTTGGTCGGTCCACGTGACCGAGCCCGCTGCGCTGAGCAAGACGGTCGAGCCGGTGCCGGTCGCGGTTTGCGCGTAGACCTTGGTGCCGTCGGTGGTGACGGCCCAGGTGCCGCCCGACGTCACCCAGCCGTTGGCATTGCCATCTTCGAAGTCGTCGCTGAAGAGCACCGTGCCGGACGCGCTGCCGCCGCCGCTACCACCACTGCTGGTGCCGCCAGCGCTGCTTCCGCCACTGCTCGCGCCGCCGCTGCTCATGCCGCCCGTGCTGCTCCCGCCGCTGCTCGCTCCGCCGCTACTCTTGCCGCCCGCGCCGGTGCCACCACTGCTCGACCCGCCGCTCGTCGTGCCACCGGTGCTGGTGCCGCCGCCCTTGGCCGAGCTGCCGCCAGCAGCGGTCGTGCCGCCTTGTGAACTGTTGCTTCCGCCGCTGCCTGTGGTGCCAGCGCTGCCCGTCGTACCAGCACTCGATGTGCTGCCCGCGTGGCCGCCGTGCGCGCCGCCTCCGGTCGAGCTGGAGCCGCCTTCACTCGTGTCGCCGCCGAAGGCGCCAGTCGGCGCTTGCTCCCCGGTTGCGCATGCCGCCATGAGGCTCAGACAACCGAGCGCGAGAACGACATGGGATAGTTGGGGTCGAAGCACGGTGATCTCTAATGCGACCGACCGCGCCGCCGATCACTCCAACCCCCAAATGTGCCTCACATCAGCGCACATCAGCGGTCACTGCAGCGCCGTGCGCACGTCGTCGACGACCCGCGCGCAGTGCCCCGCGGCGCGACTTGCTCGGCGCGAGCGCCGCTCAAATGTCCGCGAACTCGACGACTTCGAATTTCGGCGCGAGCAGGTGATTGATCACGAACGCGACCAAATACGCGGAGCCGCACATCGCAAACAGCACGGCGTAGCCCGCGGTGACGTTGCCCGAGGCCTGAAAGCGATCCAGCAATTTGCCGCTGTAGAGCGGGAAGAGAATGCCGCCGAGCGAGCCGGCCATGCCGCCGATGCCGATCACCGAGGCGACCGCGCGCTTCGGGAACATGTCCGACGCGCTGGTGAACAAGTTTGCCGACCAGGCCTGATGCGCGGCGCCTGCGAGCCCAATCAACAGCACGGCGCTCCAATCGCCCACTTGGGTGACGGCGAAGATCGGCACGACCAGGCACGCAGATACGAACATCGCCGTCTTGCGAGCGCGGCTCACGCTGTAGCCGCGCTGCGTGAGATAGCCCGTGAGCCAGCCGCCGATGATGCTCAAAACCGTGACCACCGCGTAGATGCTGACCAGATGGACCCAGCTGTGTTTGATGTCCAAACCGCGGGTTTTCTTGAAATAATCCGGCAGCCAGATGAGAAAGAACCACCACACCGGGTCGGTCAGGAACTTCGCCACGATGAAGGCCCAGGCCTGACGATGTCGGAGTAGGCGCCAAGCGCTGATCCGCTGCACGCTCTCGACATTGATTGCGTCGCTTTGAATGTGCAGAAGCTCACTCGCGCTGACCCGCTTCAAGCGCTCGGGCACGTCGTAGAGCGGGATCCAAAACGCGAGCCAGAGCAGACCGAGCCCGCCTGCGACGATGAACGCGGATCGCCAACCCCAGGTGAACGCGAGCCAGGGGATGATCGCGGGCGCGATGATCGCGCCGACGTTCGAGCCAGAATTGAAAATTGCGGTCGCGAGCGCGCGTTCCTTCTTCGGAAACCACTGCGCGACGGCCTTGATCGCGGACGGGAAATTGCCGCCTTCACCGAGCCCGAGCGCCACGCGCGCCGCAAAAAAGCCGCCCACGCTGCCGACCAGCGAGTGACCAATCGCAGCCAAGCTCCAAGCCGCGATCGACAGCGCGTAGCCGACGCGCGTCCCAAAGCGGTCGATGAACGCACCGAAGCCGAGCAACCCGAGCGCGTACGCCGCCTGAAAAGCCGCATTCACCTGCCCGAACTGCTCGTTCGTCCAATGCAGCTCGTTGTCCAAGATCGGCTTGAGCAAGGACAGGATCTGACGATCCATGTAATTTATCGTGGTCGCGAAGAAGAGCAGCGCGCAAATCGACCAGCGATATCTGCCGATGCCTGGCTTGTTGGTCGGTTCTGCTTCCGCGCTGACAGCCGCGAGTCCCATCTTAGGATTCATCGCATCCGGTGGCGACGCCCGCCGATCTTGGCTTTTGGCTTCGTTTTCGCTGCGCTCCGGTGGGGCAGTGCGCGGCTG
>Ga0068855_100001557_pt1 | contig 28824 bp, 21 predicted proteins | sample KBSCornC52_FD_66592 | JGI IMG/M metagenome (GOLD analysis project Ga0068855, IMG submission 66592) | Corn rhizosphere microbial communities from Kellogg Biological Station, Michigan, USA - KBS Corn C5-2 | ecosystem: Host-associated > Plants > Roots > Rhizosphere > Soil ... | reverse complement strand
CACCGTGTTCCGCAGCGTGGTTACTGCCGCAATGGGAACCAGTTTTCCGCCGGTCGCGTGGATATAGAGCAGGTTGATCGCATCGGGATTGCGCTGGTACTGCGGCAGCAATTCAAGGATCACCTGGTAATCGTTATTGGGTTTGTAGATGGTGGATACCTGGCGCGCGCCGAAGGCGCTGTACAGGGCGTCTTCCACCTGACCCGCGTTCACGCCTAACGCCGAGGCCCGGTCGCGGTCGATATCCAGCGTCAGCTCGGGACTCGCCACCTGCATATCGCTGCTGACATCCGTCAGCCCCGGGACCTGGCGCATATGCTTCTCGAAATCCGCAGCCGCGCGGTACAGCGTATTGAGATCCGTTGCCTGCAAGGTAAATTGATACAGACTCCGGCTATTTTGACCGCCGATGCGAACCAGCGGCGGATTGGTTAAATACTGCCGGGCTCCCGGAATGGCGTTCAGCTTCGGACGAATCTGCTCAATCACCTGTTCCGGCGATAACTTGCGCTCCGAACGCGATTTCAGCTTGATGTTGATGCGGCCAAAGGCGGACGGCGCGTTCGCGAAAACCGTGGTGTGCTGGACGTTCGGATTCGCCATCACCACCGCTAGCGCCCGGCGCTGGGCCGCAACCATCGCATCGAAAGAAGCGTCCTGGGGGAACTCCGTCTGGCCGGAAATAAATCCCTGGTCCTGGCCGGGAATGAAACCCTTCGGCACCAAGCCGTAGAGGTACACCGTAAGAACCAGCGTCCCGGCTGCTCCCAGCAGAGAAACGAAACGGTGGCGCACGACGATCCGCAAGCTCCAGCCGTAGAGGTCGCGCAAGCCATCGAAAAAACGCTCCGAGGCGCGATACAGAGCGTTATGGTGCTCGCTAGGCGGCTTCAAAAAGCGGCTGCACAGCATGGGCGTCAGGCTGAGCGAAACAAAACCCGAGATCAGGATCGCCGTCATGATGACCACCGCGAACTCATGGAACAGGCGTCCTACGATTCCGCCCATAAACATGACCGGTAGAAACACGGCAGCCAGCGACAAGGTCATCGACAGAATAGTGAAGGCGATCTCCTTGCCACCTTCGAGCGCAGCCTCCAGCCGAGGCTTTCCCATTTCCATATGGCGCACGATGTTTTCAAGAACCACAATGGCATCGTCTACCACGAAACCTACCGCCAGAGTCAGCGCCATCATGGACAGGTTGTCGATATTGAAACCGAATACCGACATCGCCGCGAAGGTGCCTACAATCGACAAAGGCAATGCCAAGCTGGGAATGATCGTCGCCGACACATTCCGCAAGAAAACGAAAATAACCAAAACTACCAGCGCTACCGCCAGCAGCAAGGTGAACTGTACGTCGTTGACGGATTCGCGGATCGATTCGGATCGATCGTAAAACACTTCGAGACCTACCGCAGGCGGGAGTTGGCTCCGCAATTGGGGCATCAGCGTCTTGATGCGATCCACGATATCTACGGTGTTCGTACCCGGCTGGCGCATCACTTGCAGCGTGATCGCGCGAGTGTTGTCAAACCACCCGATGTTCTTATCGTTCTCGATGCTGTCGATTACCTTGCCCAGGTCTCCCAGACGCACCGGGGATCCGTTGCGGTAAGCCACGATAATACGCCGGTAGGCATCGGCATCGTTCAGTTGGCCGTCGGCCTGAACGGTGTAGGCCTGGTGCGCTCCATACAAAGTTCCGGTCGGAAGATTGGCATTGTGCGCATTCATCGCGTTCTGCACGTCGTCGAGACCGATACCGCGGTTCACCAGTAAATTGGGATCGAGCTGCACATGCACCGCGAACTTAGCCTGCCCCTGTACCTGTACCTGGGCCACGCCGTCCACCGTCGAGATCGCGGGCGCAATCAGGGTTTCTGCGTAATCGTCCACGCTCGTCATCGGCATCGTCGACGACATCATCGAAAGCTGAATAATCGGTTGATCAGTGGGGTTTACTTTTTGAATCGACGGCGGGTCCGGCATGTTCGGCGGCAGCTTCCGCATCACCGCCGAGACCGCGTTTTGGACGTCCAACGCCGCGCCGTCTATGTTGCGGTCCAGGCTGAACTCCAGCGTGACATTGGTCTGGCCGCGTCCGCTTGACGACGTCATGTTGTCGAGCCCGGCGATGGTGGTAAATTGCCGCTCTAATACCGCCGCTACCGACGATGCCATGGTTTCCGGACTCGCGCCCGGAAGGCGGGCCTGTACCTGCAAGGTTGGAAAATCAATGGTGGGCAAATCACTGACCGGAAGGGTTCTATACCCTTGGACCCCGAACAGCAAAAGCCCTATCATCAACAGCGCCGTCATTACCGGCCTGCGGATAAACAATTCGGTTAAATTCATAGCCGAACCTCGGCTGCTGCGGCGGAGAGGGGCTTGTGGATACGTATAAACACAAAGATCAAGTCTAATGGTAGCTGATTTTGGTTGACGAACTCTCTCCCAAATGGCAGGGAAGTGTCTTCATTGTAACGACGGTACAATCGCTAAGGGAGTTACCATCCGTCCAAAATTAGTGCACCGGCAACAATTCGACGTTTGCGCCGGCCGCGACGCCGTGGATCACCGTTCCCGGCGGCAAAACCACCGGATTTCGGAACCAGAATGGGTGGCCATAGGCGGGTTTGAAGGGCTGCAGCCACAGCAAGGGCTGGATACTTCCGTCGGGTAATTCCGCTGTAATCTGAAAAGAGGCGTTGAGCGACACTTTTCTGGGCCAGATTCCCGCTAAGTTCAGCGGACGCATTAATTTATAGTCGCCGCTGATCGCCACATGCCCTGGTTCGTGCGGATTCGCCACCGGCGCGGTCCATTTAGGGGGTTCCGGCAGATCCTTGGGCTCACCTTCCGGGGCGCCGCCTTCCACCCAGTCAGCCATCAGTTCGATTTGCTCCGGGGTGAGTGCCTGGTCATTGCGAAAATCTCCGAAACCCTTCACCGCGCCCCACGGGGGCATGCGCCGTTCGAGGACTTCCTCCTGCATGGCCTTGGCCCACGGCCGCGCCTCGCTATATGTCATCAGCGAAAACGCGCCTCCGCCCTCGCGATGGCAGGTGGCGCAGCGGGCCTGAACAATGCGAATGATTTCCCGGTCGAAAGTGATCTTGGTGGTGATGACGTCGTGGCCCCAGGCAGCGCCCGAAAAAGCGGTGAGCGCCACGGGAAGGATCAGGGACCAGACAACGCGATTCATGGCTACCGGCGGGTCGCCGCCTGAGGAGTAAAGCAATCCGCAAATCCGCTGCACTGACAATAGCGCTGGCAACGCTCAATCGCGAGTCGCCCGACCTTCTTCATGTATTCAGGGTACATGGTCTCCGCGCCGCCTGCCGCGGCCACCGCCGGGACCCCGTAGAAGGCCGGAAACTCGCGGAGAAATTCATTGGTGCCGGGAAGATGGTGCGGTACCACGCCCATTGGGCGGGGCACTTCGACTACATCCTCGCACGGATAGTTGGCGATCACCTGCTCCGGGTCCGCGAGCCAGTTAGTAGTGCGGATCATGGGCTCGGTCAGATACACCGGGTCCATGATCACCTGCGTCAGCGTCAGGACATGATCGTGGCGGGTCCAGTGCTCGATCATAGTGGCTTTCTCGCTCCGCGGCACCCCGTTGCGGCGGATGTAGCCGGGCTTCAGATGGGTGGTGTAGACGGTAAGTTGATTCCCTTCCCACTTACCGGTGGAAAACCCTTGCCAGGTATGGGCGGCGTAGTCCGGGGGATGCGTTCGGCCGTCCATCCAGATCGTGCGTTCGGGCGCCATCCAGGAGATATGAGTATGCCAGGCGATCACCTGTTGGGTGGCCGTGTCGACTTCCTTCCATAGCCTGAGATTGGCCGGCCCACGCGAGGAATAATCGGCGGGATGCGGCCGGCACTGCCATTCGGGAAGCGTCAGCAGCGAGGCGTTCCACGCTTCAGCCTTGGCGCGTGCGGCAGCGTTGATGGGGAGTCCCAGATAATCGCCGATATCGGGACCGGGCACACGCTCCTGCGCATCCTCGTGGTAGAGCGCCTGCCACTCGCCGGCCAGATCCACCTGGGCCCACAGCGGGGTAACCGCGAGTGCCATTACCGTCACCAACCACACATGGTTTTTCATGGCCAGGAATCATGTTAACACCAGCTATCCGGCGTGATAACTGCCGAAGGGCTGTCGTGGCTGCGGGTCCGGCGACCGTCTCAAGGCCGCGCGGCGGGTTGGGCGGAGGTGGGCGCCGCGGCGCTCGGCGTAGTTTGATCCGGCCGCGGCGGCCGCGGTTTCGGAAGCGGCTTGCGCGGCAGCTTTTCCGGGCGAGTGGCGGCGTTGTACACCATTGACGCAATAATGGCCGCGGCCTGCTCCAAATCAGTGGCCTGGACGCGGTCATAGACATCCATGTTCGTATGGTGCGTGCGCGTCGAGTAGTCGAGGGGATCCTGGATGAACTGGAATCCGGGCAGCCCCACGGCGTCAAAGGAAAGATGATCGGTGCCCCCGGTATTCCGCAGCGCGATGGTTCCGGCGCCCAGATCTTTGAACGGCTCAAACCATTTTTCGAAAATCGGCCGCATGGCGTCGTTGCCTTGCAGATTTACGCCGCGAATCTTTCCGCTGCCGTTATCCAGATTAAAGTAACCCGAGAGGCGGTCGTGTTCGGCGGTGGGCTTCATGGTGGCTGGATCGGCAAAGTGTTGCTTGACGTAAGCCTCTGAGCCGAGCAGCCCTTCTTCTTCCCCGCCCCACAGCGCCACGCGAACCGTGCGATCCATCTTGAGGTTGAGAGTCTTCAGGATGCGCATCACTTCCATGGCGACAGCGCTGCCGGCAGCATTATCGGTGGCTCCCGTGCCCAGGTGCCAGGAATCGAAATGCCCGCCGACCATTACCACTTCATCTCTTTTGGCGTTGCCTGGAATCTCGCCGATAACGTTGAAGGAGTCGAGGTTGTCATCGAAAAACTGGGCTTTCACATCGAAGGTGAGCTGGACCGGGAGGTTGTGATCGAGCAGCCGCGCGATACGGTTATAATGTTCCGCCGCGAGCACGATGGTGGGCACGTTGTCCTTGGAGTCACGATCCGCCCCCAGGCCAAAAACGATGCCGCCGTCGCCATCAGACGTGCGAATCACCAGCGGCACGCCCTCATCTTTCCAGAACTGATTGAGGCGCTCACGGAATTTCCGGGCCTGCTGCGGCGTGAGCCGGGGTTGACCGGGGCGGCCGCGGCGTCCAGGAGGCGTGGGGATCGGGAACACCGTAAGATCGGTAAGTTGCGCGTCGGTGAGTCGCCGGCCAACCGGGTCGGTGGGCAATGCGAGATCGCGCGGAGCATCGCGCAAAACTATCTTTCCGCGCAGCTTTCCCTTGTATTGTTCGAGATCGGCTTCGGTACGTATCGGCGCCAGCACGGCCTCGGCGGTGAGCGGCCCATCCGTAGACGGAGTCCAGGCGAGCGGATAGCCGAGCAGCGGCTGATACTGCGGCTGGTTAATGTAGCCGGTATAAGAAGTGTAGGCCCAGCCGCGTCCGAAAGGTCCCCATTTTTCGAGCTTAACGTTGTCGAGGCCGTATTCGCTGAGCTGCTTAACGGCCCACTCGCCGGCTGCGCGGAACTGCGGCGAATTAGTCAGCCGGGGCCCGTAGACATCGGCGAGCTGGAACATGAGGTCCATCACCTTGGAGTTTTGAAACGCCTCGGTTTTGATTTGGTGGACGACGCCGAGATCGACGCGCTCTTGAGCGGAAGCGGCCAGGGCCAGCGTCAGCAACAGCGCCAGCGTGGATTCGAACCGTCGCAGCATATTCGACGACGAGGATAACAGAGAATGGCACGAAGGTGCAGGAGCGGAGAGCCTTTATTCGGCGATCGACTTCCAGTTGTTGACCAGATGTTCCGCCGTCCGCCAGGCCAGGGCTTGCGCAGTCAAAGTGGGATTCCGCGCGCCGCTAGTCCCCATCACCGAGGCACCCAGGATGCCAAGGTTCGGCGCTTCGTGAGAAAAAGCCCATCGGTTGACCACATTAGTTTCCGGGTTGTCGCCCATGCGCGTTCCGCCGTAGGCGTGAGTGGTCAGGCTGGGCACGCCAGGATCGGCGGCTTCGACAGCCACGGCCCCAGCTTCACGGAACCATTGCTCCATTTTCTTTTGAGCGTAGCGGACCGCGCGCACTTCGTTCTGCTTGGGGCCGCCGGTAGTAATCCTGCAAACGGGATCGCCTAGCGGGTCCGTCACCGCGGGATCGAGATCGAGGTAACAGGACTCGTAGGGAAAACTGGATGTCTGAAGGTAGGTGTTGGCGACGCGGGCGGCATTCTCATGGACAAATTTCTTCCAGGCCGAACCCCAACCTGGAGCCCTGCCGTACGTATCCATCGCCGCCGCTTCTATGGCATGGCGCTCGGTGCGCACATGCAAACTGGTGCCGCCGATGAATCCCAGGCCGCCATGATCATAAGCGTCATCGGCGAAATCATCAACCGTAATTCCCTGAGCCGGCAAACCATACCAGATGTTCACATCGAAAGGAAAAAGTGCAGTTAACGCACCGGTCTGGTAGTGCGCGAAAAAGTGCCTGCCCACTTGTCCGTGGTTGTTCGCCAGCCCACTGCCATAGGCACGCGATTTCGATAACAGAAGCAGGCGTACGTTTTCGTAGGTATAGCCCGCGAGCAAAACAACTTTCGCGGGCTGGAAAAACTCTTCACGATTTCTCAGATAGTTGACGCCCGCCACGCGGCCGCTGGCATCCGCAACAATTCGCCGCACGTGCGCGAGATCGAAAATTGTCAGGTTCCGGGTCTTGACCGCCGCGGGTATCGTTGTGACCGCGGTCGAACTCTTGGCATCCACATGGCATCCGCCGCTGCCGCAGAAACCGTGGTACGCGCACCCCGGCCGGTGATTACGAAGCTGCGTATTAATGGCCGCGGGTGGATGAAACGGGTGCCATCCCAAGCGCCGCGCTGCCGCCGACATGCGATCGATGAACTCGGTACTACGCAACGCAGGCATAGGGTACTCGCGCCGGCGCGGACCCTCAAAAATATTGCCGCGGGGATCGATATTTCCTTGTAGATTGCCGGCCTTGCCGGAGACTCCCAGTTCCCATTCAATGATGTCGTAGTAAGCCTCCAAATCGTCATAGGAGATGGGCCAATCTTCCAGCGTCGAGCGCGGCGGCAGCGCGCCCGCTCCGTAGCGCTTTATGGTTTCCGAACGCGATTTAAAATCCCAGGGCTTCAGCCGCCAGCTCTGCGCCCAGTAATGGATAGACGTGCCGCCGATAGCGTTCATCATGGGATGCTGGGCAGCCTGGCGCGCGGTCTCCGACGAATTCGCGCGGATGGTGGGGACTTCCCGCTGGGCCTTGGGAACTGAAGTCACGCCGCGGCGGATATTGTTATGAATCTCGTCGGCGCGGTAATCCTTCGGCCTCATCCATGTTCCGGCTTCGATCCCCGCAACCTTGAGACCGGCGCGAGCCAGTGGCAGAACCGCTACGCCGCCTACTGCCCCCAAGCCGATCACGGCGACATCTACCGGCTTCAATTGGGTTGCCATAATGCCACACCGGGACCAGAACGCTGCCGATACGAAGCCGCAGCCGTCCGCGATAGGTGCGAAGCGCTGATATTAATAGTTGTGCCAGCGCCGCGGGGCCGATAATCCGGGCGGCAGAACTGGCTCGGACTGCGTATAGGCCGACGAGACTTTCCCGTCCTCAAGACGGATCACCGTCGCCGAACGACCTTGCTGACGGGCATAGACAAAGGTCTCGACCATATGACCGCCAGTCGAAGTCACAGCCGAGAGCGCCGGATCGCCATATTTCGTGGTGATCGAATCCTCATGCACGCCGGTCGGAATCTGATCGACTGCCGGGAATGGCCGGGGATCGCGCTTGACCACGGGAGCGGCTTCCGCGACCACAGGCGGCGCCGGGATAACTGCTGGTTGTTCCACTGGTGCAGGGATGGGCTTAGGCTTTACCACGGTTTTTACCACTACCGGAGCGGGTTTCGGCGCGGGCTCAGGCTGCTGGAATTGCGGATCCGCGGGTGCGCCATAGGTGCGGGCAGAAGTCTGTGTCCACCACAAAAAAATTCCGCCGGCCAGGATCAGGCAGATAACTGATAAAACAACACCGTCTTTCAGCATTGACGGGCCTCCTCCGCCCAAGCTTTATCAGGTGCTTGGGTGACAACGGACATACTGTATCACAATCGAAATCGCCATAGGGTGAGCATCTGGTACTACGTTTAAGGTTACTTAGTACGGGGCAAAGCGGTCTATGCCGCGCTTCCGCGAGCGTCACTTGGCAAGCAGGTCGTTGAGTAAGGGAATGTCTTTTGCCGGCTTGGGAGGCGGAATGGTCTTCAGATACGCGTAGACGTCGGTGAGTTCCTGATCCGACATTACTTTCTCCGTAAAGGCCGGCATCTGGCCTGCAGGGCGGCGGACATAGCGGATCACGCCTTGCGCGTTCAGGGGCGGCGGACCAATACGTGCGCCGGCGATCGTTCCCTGCCCCACTGTCCCGTGGCATTCAAAGCACCCGTTCCTCATGAAAATGCGCTTACCGTTTTCGGCGTTGCCGGCGGCCTCCTGGGCGTAGAGCGACGCCGTGAGTAATACCGCTGCGAAAAGAATTTTCTGCATGGCTGCTTCCTTCTAGCGGGGCTGCGTGACCACATCGATCAAAGCCGGTTCGCCGCGCTTGACCACCTCGATCGCCTGCTTGATGGCCGGGCCCAGGTCGTTGGGATCGGTAATGGGCCCCTTGCCGTACATGCCATAGGCTTTAGCCATGGTTGCGTAATCGATATTAGGATCATTGATCGCGCTGCCCACGCCGAAGGTCTGGACGCTGCGATTGGCGCGGGCGGCCATGTCGGAAAGGTACATCGCTTCCTGGTGATAGGCGCGGTTGTTATGCATGATGGTCAGCAACGGGATACGGTGATGGGCTGCGGTCCACAGCACGCTGGGCGCATAGTTGAGATCGCCGTCGCATTGAATATTGACCGTGAGCCGGCCGTATTTGCGATTGGCCAAGGCCGCACCCACCGCCGCGGGAGCGCCGTAGCCGATGCCATAGGCGCCGTGCTCGCCCAGGTACTGATAGTGCTTCTGAAAATCCCACAGCTTTAGCGGCCAGCCACTGAAGAATGGATTGGCGTCGGAGACCAAGGACCAGTCTTCCTTCTTAATCTGGTTCCACAACTCCATGGTGACCCGGGCCGTGCTGATCGGACTGGCATCCCAGCCATAAGCCGCTTGTTCGATATCGCGCTCGCGCGCGGCCCGGGAGGCGTCGGCCAGCTTCGCGCCGCGCTCCTTCATGGCGCGCTTTCGATCCGGCGTGATCAGCTTCTTGCACGCTTCAATCAGAGCCGGCAGCGTGGCCTCGGCATCCGCCGCAATCGACAGGTCCACCTCAGCGTAGCGGCCGAAGTCCTGATAGTTGCTTTTGCCGTATAGATCGCCGGAATAAATCGTGATCAGTTTCGCGCCTGGTTTGGTGATGGGACGCGCCGCCATACCCATGCGATTGATGGGAGTCTGAGTATGGGTCGCCATCCAGAAGTCCTGCACTTCGAGACCGAGCACCACATCGGCGTTCGCGATGCTGCCGCCGTTCAGCGGATGGAGCGACGGAAAATTCATGCGGAAATGGCGATCCTGCACGGGCGCCTGCAAAGTTTCGGCGAGTTCCACGAGCAAGCCGATTCCTTTGGGAGTGCGCGCCGAGCGGCCCGCTACGATCACCGGGTTCTCCGCGGCCACCAGCCATTTTGCGGCTTCCGCCACGGCTCCCGAATCGCCGGCGGGCGGGGCGGACATCGTCAGCTTGGGAATGCGCGCGCTGCGGCGGTCCGCATCGGACATGGGCTCTTCCTGAAGCACTGCATCGGCCACCAGCACCACCGGCTCGTAGGGCGGCGTCATGGCGATCTTGTAGGCGCGCACCGAAGACTCGGCAAAGTGGCTCAGCGAAACCGGATTGTCATCCCACTTGGTAAAATCGCGTACCATGGCCGCGGCGTCCTGGACGCTATGCGCCCACTCCACGTCGCCACGCCGGTAGTTGATGTCCTGGATATTGCCGAGAACGATATACACCGGCACCCGGTCCGCGTACGCGTTGTAAATCGCCATCGAGGCGTGTTGCAAGCCTACCGTGCCGTGGGCCATCACCATGAGCGGCTTGCCTTCGATCTTGAAGTAGCCGTGGGCCATCGCCACCGACGATTCTTCGTGGCAGCAGGTAAGGAACTCCGGGGCCTTATTCCCGCCGTAGTTGACTAGCGATTCGTGCAGCCCGCGGAAGCTCGAACCCGGATTGGCGCACACATAATCGAAGTTCAAGCTCTTGATGACATCGACCATGAAATCGGCGCCCGGCCGATCGGTGGTGTAGACATCGGCTCGCGGCGCCGGGGAAGTGGTTTCCGCTGCGGCTAAAGCGGCCGAGGGCAGCGGTGTCGCAGACCTTTCCGCCGATTGTGCCCGGGCGGCGGGGGTGTTGGCTACCAGCGCCGCTGCACCGGCCGCCGCGCCTGCCGCGCCCTTCAAAAATCCACGCCGACCGACCGGGATCTTCTTGGCCATTCGTTCTCGCCTCCTCGAATCTGAGAATCAAATTAGCACTATTCTCGCGCGAGGGATAGGGTGAGACCGCGATTCCTGAATGCTATTTAGCAGGCGTGTTCATGCGGTAAAAGTTGTTGGGTCCAGGATTAGGACTCTCCCAGGCTTGATAGAGGTATACGGTGGCAAGTCCCAGGCCGATTACCGCAGTGACCACGGTCATGGTTTTGCCCCAGCGGTCGATTACATTGAGCCGGCGTGCCAGCGAGGTCTGTTTGGCGATCTCGCCTTGTTCGCTGTCGGCAAGATGAACCACATGCTCCACATAACTCCAATCAGTTAGCGCGCGTTTTGGATACGACGTGGGGGATTACACCCAACTGGCGCCCGCTCTCGGAGTGGCGTTGCGCGTGGCTTGACCCGCCGGGCTCCGCACTTTACCCTTGGCGATATGAGCGCCATCATTCTCAAAGTCAATGGACGGACCCACACGCTCGATCTGGACCCGGCGACTCCGCTGCTCTATGCGTTGAGTGACGACTTGGAATTGCGCGGTCCCAAGTTCGGATGCGGCTTGGGCCAGTGCGGGTCCTGCACCGCGATCGTGAACGGCACGGCAATACGCTCCTGCGTGACCCCAGTCAGCACGGTTGCCGGCAAGGACATCGTGACGCTCGAGGGGCTCGGCACGGCGGAAAAACCGCACCCCATTCAGAAAGCATTTATCGACGAGCAGGCCGCGCAATGCGGGTTCTGCCTGAACGGAGTGATCTTGACCGCGAAAGCTTTCTTGGACAAGAACCCAAAGGCTACCGAGGCGGAGATTCAGCAAGCCCTTGCGAGCGTGCTCTGCCGGTGTTTTACACACACCAGAATGCATCGTGCGATCGAGCGTTACGCGAAGGAGGCGGCGAAATGAGCCAGACGGCCATGACTCCCGACGCGCTGTCCGAACTCAACCGCCGCAACTTCCTGAAGAGCGCGGGGGCTTTAATCGTGGGCTTCCGCATGGCCGGAGGCGAGGCGGCTCAAGCGCAATTCGGCCAAGCTCCTTTGCCGGGCGCTCCGCCCATGAATCAGGTGGATTCGTGGATCGCGGTAGGCGCCGACGGCAGCATCACCGCGTATAGCGGCAAGGAAGAACTAGGCCAAGGCATCTCGACCGCGCAGCAGCAATTGGTGGCCGAAGAACTTTCGGTGCCGTTTGAACGCGTGAAGCTGATTTACTGCGACACGGCGCTGACGCCGGATCAGGCGTACACGTCGGGTAGCCAGTCCCACCCGGCGAATTTCAATCATGCGAATCTGGCGCTGGCCAGTGCCACGGCGAGGGAAGCGTTGTTGAAGATGGCATCCCAACGCATGGACGTGCCGGTCGAGCGCCTCACCGCGGCGAATGGGGTCGTCAGCGTTAAGGGCGACGCGTCGGAGAAAGTCACCTACGGGCAACTGGTCGGCGGCAAGAAGTGGAACGTGATGCTTGATAAGAACGCCAGGCGCAAACCGGTGAGCGAGTGGACCGTCCTCGGCAAGCCCATCGGCCGTCCCGATATGGCGGCCATGGCGACCGGCCAGTTCGAATATGTGCACACCGTGCGTTTGCCGGGAATGCTGCACGGGCGCGTAGTGCGTCCGCCTGCGGTCGGCGCGACGCTTATCAGCGTGGACGAGAGCTCGGTGAAGGACATCCCCGGCCTGGTTAAGGTGGTGACGCGGAAGAATTTCGTCGGCGTCGTGGCGGAAAAGCCTTGGCAGGCGATGCAGGCGGCGGAGAAATTGAAGGTGTCCTGGACGCCCGGAAGCGGCCTTCCGAAGCAATCGGAATTCTATGAGGGCTTGCGCAAGCAGCCCTCGCGCGACTTGAAACTTGTCGATTCGAAAGATACAGAACAGACGCTGGCTGCGGCGGCGACCGTGCTCAAGAGCACTTACTATCATCCTTACCAAATGCACGGTTCGGTGGGCAGTTCCTGCGCGGTGGCGGACGTACAGAATGACAAAGCTACCATCTATTCGCCCACGCAGGGCGTGTGGTATCAGAAAACCACCGGAGCGATGATCCTGGGGCTGAAGCCCGAAAACGTGCACGTGATCTTTCGCCGTGGCGCGGGCTGCTATGGCCTGAACGGCGCGGACACCGTGACATACGATGCCGCTATTCTCTCGCAAGCCGTGGGCAAACCGGTGCGCGTACAGCTCTCGCGCAAAGACGAGATGGCCTGGGAAAATTACGGCAACGCCTGGACCATCGACGAACGCGCCGGCCTCGACGCGAAGGGCAACATTATCGCGTGGGAACACGAGTCGTGGACGCCGGGCTTGGGGAACCGGCCGGGCCCGGCGACTCCGGGCAACGTGGTCACTGGGATGCTAATTGGTTATCAGCCGCAAGTCTTCGCTCCGGCAGCGGCGCAGGAGCCGAAGACTTACAACAACAACAGCAACGGGATTCCTTCGTACGTCGCCGGGCGCGTGGGGGAATCGAATGCAGGCACCGGCACGGTGAAAAGCGAAAAGGTACTGGTGCATAACCTTCTTTCACCATTCTGGACGGGCCCCCTGCGGTCCCCGGCGCGTCTGCAAAACACTTTCGCGCACGAGAGTTTCATGGATGAACTGGCGGCGCACGTTCAAGCCGATCCGGTGGCGTTCCGTCTACGTCATCTGCACAGCGAGCGCGTCATCGGAGTATTGACCGCGGCGGCCAAAGCGGCGCAGTGGGAAACCCGTCCCTCGCCCAAACGCAGCAATCCCAAGACCGGAGTAGTAAGCGGGCGCGGCGTCGCGTGCGTGGCGTATGAAGGCGACAACGGTTACACCGGCATTGTGGTCGACGTCGAAGTGAATCAGGATACCGGCAAGGTGGCCGTGAAGCGGATGTGGGTCGGCATTGACGCTGGACCCATCTCGAACCCCGATGGGTTGCGAAACCAGGCAGAGGGCGGCGCGCTCCAAGGCATGAGCCGCGCGCTCGGCGAGGAAGTTACTTGGGACGACCACAAGGTAACGTCGATCGACTGGCGGACGTATCACTCGCTGCCACTAGGCTTCGAGATCCCGAAAATCGAATGCGTGCTGGTAAACCGCCCCGATGAAGAGGCCACCGGGGCGGGCGAAACCGCGATCACGGTGATGGCGGCGGCCATCGGCAACGCCATTTTCGACGCAACCGGCGTGCGCCTGCGGCAAATCCCATTCACCGCGGAGCGGGTAAAACAGGGACTGCGCACCAGGGCGTGATTGGTGTTCATCTGCGGGCAAATCAGTAATTGCGGTAGTGTGGACGCATGCAGATCCTGGTCGCCGTTGATGCTTCTCCCGCCAGTGAAGCCGCTCTGGATGCCGTCGCCGCGCGTCCCTGGCCCGCGGGCTCACGGATCGAAGTCCTGACGGTGGTCGATACCATCGAGCCCTGGGCACTAGCCTTGATCGCGGATGAAATGAAGGCGCGCGCGCAGCAACTGGTGGACAGCGCTGCGATGCACCTGCGATTGCGTGGTCTGTCGGCCGAAAGCGCCGTCGGCGATGGCGATCCCAAGACCGCTATCCTGGACCACGCAGCAGCCCTGGGCGCGGATCTGATCGTGCTCGGCGCTCAGGGAAAGAGTGCCATCGATCGCTTCCTATTGGGCGGAGTTTCCAAGGCCGTGTTGCGGTTTGCACCGTGCTCTGTGGCCATCGTGCGTAACCCCAGCCCGCAAACAGACGCTCCACTGAAGGTACTGCTTGCGATCGACGGCTCGGAAGGCTCGGTGCTCGCCGTCGAATCGATAGCGTCCCGCCCGTGGCCGGCCGGCACCGAAATCCGCGTGTTGAGCGCCGTCGAGTTGGGATTGTCGCTGGCGCAGGCAGCCTTTGAAATTCCGGCGCTAGACACGCATTTGGAGGCACAGCGCGCCGCGGCCATGCAACGAACCGAATCGGTAATCGATGCCGCCAGAAAAACTCTGGAAGCCGCTGGCCTGAGCACATCGGAATCGATTTCAGTTCTTGCATCCGCTCCCAAAGAGATCATTCTCGAGGAAGCTGCCGCATGGCCGGCGGACTGGATCGTGCTGGGCTCACACGGCAGCACCGGACTCAGCCGATTCCTGATAGGCAGCACTTCGGAAACCGTGGCCACGCACGCCGCTTGCTCGGTCGAAGTAGTCCGGAAAAAGATATGATAATTTCGAAACAAAGGAGAGCCGTCTTTATGATGAAAGGCAAGCTTGCCGGGGGCTTTTTGGCTTTGGCGTTGGCTGCGTGGGGACAGACGCCGTGCGAGCAGATCAAGTCGTTGGCATTCCCCGATACCGTGATTACGTCGGCCGAGGTGGTCGCGGCTGGTGCCTATAAACCGCCCAGTGCCCAGCCCGCCCCGCAGCAACCGGCGCTGAACTTGCCAGCGCATTGCCGGGTGGCCGCCACTCTCAAACCGTCCTCGGATTCTAATATCGAAATCGAGGTCTGGATGCCGGCTACGGATTGGAACGGGAAATTCGAAGCGGTCGGCAACGGCGGATGGGCCGGCGTGATCAGCTATCAAGCTTTGGCTCTGGCACTTCAGGAGGGCTACGCCACCGCCTCCACTGACACCGGTCATCAGGGCAATGGAGGAGACGCTAGTTTTGCGCTGGGTCACCCGGAAAAGATCACCGACTTTTCCTATCGTGCGGTGCATGATATGACCGTGACCGCTAAGGCCATGATCGCGTCCTTCTATGGCCGCGGGCCGCGTCTTTCCTACTGGAACGGTTGCTCGACCGGCGGTCGGCAAGGTTTAATGGAAGCGCAAAAATATCCGGAGGACTTCGACGGAATCGTCGCCGGCGCGCCCGCGAATTATCAGACGCATCTACACGCCTGGTCGGTGGCGGTGGGCGTTGCCGCGCTGAAGGACAAGGCCAGCAATCTGACACCGGCAAACCTGCGGCTAGTCAACCAAGCAGTTCTGGCGGCCTGCGACGCGGCGGATGGAGTGAAGGATGGCCTTCTCAATGACCCGCGTAAGTGCCACTTCGATCCTTCCGTGCTGTTATGCCGGACCAACACTTCAGAAAACTGCCTGACCGCGCCGCAAGTAGAAGCCGTGAAAAAGATTTACACTCCGGTGAAAACCCAAAGCGGCACGCTGATCTTTCCGACCATGGAGCCGGGCAGCGAGCTCGGATGGACAGTGTTGGCCGGCGGTCCTGAACCGGCAAGCGTCGCGACCGGAACCTTCGCGTACCTGGTTTACAAGAATCCCAAATGGGATTGGCGCAGCTTCGACGCCGAACGCGACACGGCGCTCGCCGATTCCACCGATATCATCAACGCCACCAAGCCGGACCTATCGGCGTTCCAGGCGCGCGGCGGAAAGCTGCTCATGTATCACGGCTGGAACGATCAACTGATCGCGCCCGAAAACAGCGTCAACTATTATTCGAGCGTGCTCGAGCACATGGGCCCGAACCAGGGCAATTGGTACCGGCTCTTCATGGCGCCGGGCATGATGCACTGCCGCGGCGGCCCGGGGCCGGATCAGTTCAACGTGATGGGCGCCATCGAGCGCTGGCGCGAATCCGGCGTCGCGCCAGATCAAATGATCGCCGCGCATACTATCGGCAATCGCGTCGACAGAACCCGGCCGCTGTGCCCCTATCCGCAAATAGCTCAGTGGACCGGCGTCGGCAATACCGATGACGCCGCCAACTTCGCATGTAAGGCGCCGTAAACTTAACGGGTAGCTTTCTTTTGCGGCAATTCGAATACCCAGATGGCTGCGGCGCGGTCCGGATTCTGGATCTCCGGCACCAGCACTGGGAAGGTGGCCGCCTGCGCGCCACCATTGCCGACGCCGATCGCGATATACTGCTTGCCGTTCACGCTGTAGGAAATGGGCGCGTTGCTCGGAACATCACCCAGCCGCGCTTCCCATAGCAGCTTGCCGTTGGCGTCGTCGTAGGCCCGGAAATAACGGTCAATCGAGCCGCTGAATACCACGCCGCCCGCTGTCGCCAGCGCGCCGGCCGATTCGGGAGCGCGATGCCGCTCGGTCCATACCGGCTTGCGGGTCTCCATGTTAATCGCCTCCAGGCGACCGTATTTGCCATCGCTATCCGGCCGCGGCCGGAGAGCCCAGCGCACACCGGTCGATAAGCTGCCGCGGCCGCCAGGTGCCACCGGAATCAAGTCCATGCAGGATTCCACCAGCGGTACGTACATGATTTTAGTTTCCGCGTTGTAGGATTCCGGCAGCCAGTTCTTGGCGCCTCCCGCGTGCGGGCACACCATCTTGGCTTCGCCATCACCGGGCACCAGCTTGAGATCGATGGTTTTCGCGCCGGTCTTGGGGTCGATCGCGGTCACGATATTCTGCAAGCCCAAGTCGATCGAGAACACATACTTGCCGGTGTCGGCCTCGACAGCATCGTAGATAGCTTGTTTACCGGAGGTGAGAACCACCGATTTGGATTGTCCGTTCACGGGCAGCTTGGCGACTACCCGTTCGAAAACCCAGTCGAGGTCCCACTGGTCGTTAGGCTGATGCTGGAAATACCACGCCAGCTTGCCGGTATCGGGATTGAGCGCCAGCGTCGAATCGGTATACAGTCCGTCGTTAGTAACGCCGGGCTGCTTCACCAGATTCCTCAGCGGGCCGGTGTCGTATGTTTGCGCCACGCCCCAGAAGACCAGATTCAGCGCCGGATCATAACTCCCGGCGATCCACGCGGAGGCGCCGTTGCGCTTCTCGACGGGGAGCCCATTCCAGCTATTACCGCCGGGTTCGCCCGGCTGCGCGATGGTATTGAAGCGCCAGGCCTCCTTGCCGGTCTGCGCGTCGAACGCCACGATGAAGTTCTTTCCCGGGACGCGGCCCACGGTGCCGATCATCACCTTCCCCTTGGCCGTCAGCGGACCTCCGGTCAGGCGGAAACCCTCTTTGACGTCGGCGATCACGGAGTCCCACGCGACTTTCCCGGTCTTCGCATCGAGCGCCACCAGGTGAATATCGGAGGTGGCCAAGTAAACTTTGTCGCCATAAATTGAGATGTTGCGCTTCACCGTCGGCTGTACTTCGTTCGGTAGCTGGCGCGAATACTGCCACAGCAAGTCGCCGTTGGTGGCATCGAGCGCCTGCACTTTGTCACCGAATCCGTAGACGAACATCACGCCATCGTGAACCAGCGGCGTGGCCTCGTTGGCGCCATTCGGAAGCGTCCAGGTGAAGGCCATGCGCAGATCGTTCACATTATTCTTGGTGATCTGCTTCAAGGGGCTGAACCCCTGGTAATCAAAGGTGCGCCGCCAGGTCAGCCATTCCGAGGCCGGCGGATTAGCCAGCATGCTGTCGGTAACCGGTGTGATCTTGTCGAGCGGGCTGGCCTTCTTGGGCGCGGGCGGCAGCGAGACGCCGGGCGAGAGTCCACCACCGGGGCCCGCGGCTGGACCGCCCGGAATTCTCATGGCCTTGAGCGCTGCGGCGTCGGAAGGCAGCGCGAGAGTGCCCACTCCGATGCGGTTATTCGACAACACATAGGCCAGGACTTGCGCATAGACCTCGGCGCCCAAACCGTTGGGGCGGTCCGGAGGCATGCGAGTGCTCATATAGGTGAATACTTCGTCGGCGGATTTGCCGCCCCACTTCTGGATGAAAGGAGTTCCCTTGAGCGGAGGAGCGAACTCGCCATCATCGAGTTCCATGCCGTGGCACGATGCGCAGGCCTTGTTATAAGCAATTTTGCCCTGCTCCGCTTGCGCCGCGGTGAAGCTCACCGGCGCCTGCGCCTGCACTGACACCGTGCACAACCCGATCATGCCGCCAAGAAAGACGGCCGCGTACCGCTTCATGTAATTGCCTCCAGCCCATCCGGATGAATCAACGCTCAAGCTTAACAAAGCTCTCTGCCTTCGATGCATTATCCCGAGTCTTTTCGCTACGCGCAACCGCCAAAAGTTCTAAAAGTTTTCCGGAGTTCGCTGCGAGTGTTATTCTGTAAGCTTCCGCTGGGCCGACACAACCGGTAACAGGGTAATCCAAAAACTAAATGGCTATTGCGACCACGAACCCCGCCACGGGACAGGTACTGAAAACCTTCGAACCACTCTCCAATGCGCAGATTGAAGCGAAACTAAGCCTCGCGGCGCGCACCTTTCCCACTTTCCGAAATCTCTCCTTCGCCGCGCGCGGCGCCATGATGAGCAAGGCCGCCGACATTCTCGAGAGCGAGAAAGGCGCTATCGGCCGCCTCATGACCCTGGAAATGGGGAAAACCTATCAGTCGGCGGTCGACGAAGCGGTCAAGTGCGCCTGGGCGTGCCGCTACTACGCGGAGAAGGCCGAGAAATTTTTGGCCGATGAAGTGGTCGAAACCAACGCCAGCAAGAGCTACATTCATTACCAGCCGATGGGCGTGATCCTGGCGGTGATGCCCTGGAATTTCCCGTTCTGGCAGGTGTTTCGCTTCATCGCTCCGAGCCTAATGGCGGGCAATGTGGGGCTGCTGAAGCATGCCTCGAACGTGCCGCAGTGCGCGCTCAAAATCGAAGACATCATGCTGCGCGCCGGGTTTCCCGAAGGCGCGTTCCAGACTTTGCTGATTGGCGCCAAACAAGTAGAACCTCTCTTGCTTGATCCGCGCGTCGCGGCCGCAACTTTAACCGGCAGCGAGGGCGCGGGGGTCGAAGTAGGCGTGACTGCCGCCAAGCACATCAAGAAAGTGGTGCTGGAGCTGGGCGGGAGCGATCCGTTTATTGTCATGCCGAGCGCCAACCTCGGCGACGCCGTGGCCGCCGCCGTGAAGGCGCGCTGCATTAATAACGGGCAATCCTGCATCGCCGCCAAGCGCTTCATTGTAGCCGCACCGATTTTCGAAGAGTTTGAGCGCCGCTTTGTCAGCTCCATGCAGGCGCTGAAGCTAGGCGACCCCATGGATGCGGCCACCGAACTGGGTCCGCTGGTGAACCCCGAGGCGGTCAGTACGCTGAGTGCGGATATTCAGAAGTCCGTCGCAGCGGGGGCGAAAGTCCTCACCGGGGGCAAGCCGGTGGCGGGTAACGGAAACTTTTTTGAGCCCACGGTATTGACCGACATTCCTAAAGATTCTCCGGCTTATAAAGAAGAGTTCTTTGGGCCGGTGGCATCGCTGTTCCGCGCCAAGGATTTGGACGATGCCATTCGCATCGCTAACGACACGCGCTTCGGACTGGGCGCGAGCGCCTGGACTAACGATTCCGCGGAACGCGAGCGCCTGACCAGTGAGCTAGACGCGGGCATGGTTTTCATCAACAAAATGGTGGCCTCGGATCCGCGCTTGCCCTTTGGCGGCGTCAAATGGTCCGGCCACGGCCGCGAGCTGGGCGTTCATGGCATTCACGAATTCACGAACATCAAAACCGTCTGGATCGAGGGAAAACTCTAGCATGGCGAAGCTGGGATATATCGGTTTAGGAGTGATGGGCGGGCAGATGGTTGACCGCCTCCTCGACAAGGGCCATACGGTCACGGGCTACAACCGGACGCGCTCCAAGGCGCAATGGCTAATCGATAAAGGCATGAAATGGGGAGACTCGCCGGCTGCTGTATGCCAGGCGTCCGACGTGATACTTTCCATGGTGACGAACTCCGCCGCGCTGGCTGAAGTGGCCGAGGCTCCCAATGGCGTTCTGGCCGGCATCGGCGCGGGCAAGGTCTGGATCGACATGAGCACGGTCAGCCCCGCCCTGAGCAGGACTCTGGCGGCGAAGGTGCGCGAGAAGGGCTCGGACATGGTGGACGCTCCGGTTTCGGGCAGCGTGATCACCTTGCAGCAAGGCAAGCTCTCGGTGATGGTGGGCGGGCGGGCCGATACCTTCGAGCGCGTGAAGCCGCTGCTTCAGGACGTCGGACCCAAGGTGACTCACGTGGGCGATAACGGGCTGGCTCTGGTGATGAAGATCTCCGCTAACCTCAGCCTGGCGGTGCAGATGCTGGCGTTTTCCGAAGGCGTACTGCTGGCGGAAAAGAGCGGAATCAAGCGTGAGGTGGCAGTGGATGTGCTCACCCACAGCGTCATCGGCTCCCCTATGGTGCAGTACCGCGGGCCGTTCGTTCTCAAAATGCCGGACGAAGCCTGGTTCAACGTAAACATGATGCAGAAGGATATGCTGCTGGCGCTCGAACTCGGCCGGCAGCTGGATGTGCCGCTGCCGACTACGGCGATCACCAACGAGATGCTAACCGCAGCCCGCGGAATGGGGCTGGCGGAAAAAGATTTTGCGATCCTGTTCGAAGCTCTGGCGCGTATGGCGGGAATGTCAAAGTAGGAAAAATGGGGACACTCTTTCCTGTCCCCGTCCCAGCACGTCTGGGTTGACTCGCTTCCTTGTCGAGGACCGGAAAGGGTGTTCGCATTTTTTGGAGGTAGTGATGGCAATCAAACATTTTGGATCGATGGCGGTGGATTGGGAGCAGCGAATCGACTTTGATCGCTTGCGCACGGAAAGGCTGGCGCGGGCTAAGATGCTGCTGGAGAAGTCCGAAATGGGCGCTCTCCTGTGCTTTGACATGAACAATGTCCGCTATCTGACCGCCACCCATATCGGGACTTGGGCGCAGGACAAAATCAGCCGCTTCGCGCTGCTGCCGCAGAACGACGAACCGATTTTGTGGGACTTCGGCTCGGCCGCGCGGCATCATCAGCAGAACTGTCCGTGGCTGGGGGAGCGCTCTCGCGCAGGCATCCCATTGCTGCGCGGCGCCATGTCACCGGAGATGGGGCGCGCGGACGATGTAGCTAAGAAAATCAAAACCGAGCTTGAAATGCGCGGACTGCACAACGAGCCGGTGGGTATCGATATCGTCGAGCCCCCGATTTTGTTCGCCCTGCAGAAGCTCGGCATCACGGTAATCGACGGCCAGCAGTTGATGTCGGACATCAGAGAGATCAAGACGCGGGATGAAATCCTGCTCTTGAATCACTCCGCCATGCTGGTTGACGGCGCCTACCATGAGCTGTATCACGCCATGCGCCCCGGCTTCAAGGAGAACGAGGCAGTCGGCATGGTGAACAAGTATCTATACGACAACGGCTCGGAATATGTCGAAGGTGTGAACGCGATTTCAGGCGAGCGCTGCAGCCCGCACCCGCATGTGTTTTCGGATCGCGCGCTGCGCCCCGGCGATCCGGTCTACTACGACATTCTGCATTCCTACATGGGCTATCGTACCTGCTATTACCGGACCTTCACGGTCGGCTACGCGCCGCAGGGGATGATCGACGCCTATACCCGCTGCCGCGAATATCTGGACGCGGCCATCGCCTTGGTCAAACCCGGACGGACTACGGCGGAGATCGCCTCGGTCTGGCCCAAAGCGCAGGAATTTGGATTCCCCAACGAAGAAGCAGCGTTCGCGCTGCAATTTGGACACGGGATTGGCCTAGCGATCTGGGAAAAGCCGGTGATCAGCCGCCTGGTTTCGCTCGAGCACGCGCACGTGATCAAACCGGGCATGGTGTTCGCGCTCGAAACTTTCTGGCCGTCGAAGGATGGCTGGCGCGCCGCCCGTATTGAAGAGGAAATCGTGGTCACCGAAACCGGAGCGGAAGTGATTACGCGCTTCCCGGCGGAGGAATTGCTGGTCGTGGGCAAGAAATATTTCACGGTGCACGGCCCGCTGACGACGATTCGCGAGGATAACCCGGAGCCCAGCGCGCGTATTCAGGAAATGATCGAATCCGGCGCACGCGAGCTGGCAGCGCTGAAGTAAGCGTTGAATTGAGAGATCGCTGCGGAAAGATTCGCTATTATGTGTGGGGAAGCTAGGGTCTCGGCCCCCTAGATTATTTAGGCGCCGCCCAGAGGCTGGAGCCTCCAAGAGGAATTATCAGGAGATATGGCTTACAAAAACTTAGAAGAAAAACTACAGGCAGTTGGAAACCCCGTCAAGATGCTGCGGAACTCGCAGATTGGCCCCTATGCCTTCCCGGTGGTGCGTCATGAGTTCACCAATTGGAGAGATGAACAAAGTTCGTGGCGTCAAGGCTGCGCGCTTTTCGACCAGTCGCACCACATGACGGATTTGTATGTGGAGGGGCCGGATGCGTTGAAACTGTTCTCCGATCTGGGCGTCAACAGCTTCAAGAACTTCAAGGTGAATCAAGCCAAGCAGTTTGTGGCGTGCACTCCCGACGGCTATGTGATCGGCGATGCGATTCTTTTCTACCTGGGGGAGAACAAATTCAACCTAGTGGGACGTCCTCCCGCCGCCGATTGGGTGCAGTATCATCTCGAAACTGGCGGCTACAAGGCTAAAGCCGTAAGGGACCAGCGCTCAGCTGAGGGCGAGGGGAAACGCCTGGCTTACCGCTTTCAGGTACAAGGCCCCAACGCTCTCAAAGTCATGGAGAAGGTCCTGGGCGCGCCGCCGCCGGACATCAAGTTTTTCAATATCAGCGATATCAAAATTGCCGGGAAAACAGTTCACGCGCTGCGTCACGGCATGGTCGGACAGCCGGGATGGGAATTGTACGGTCCCTGGGACGAGCGCGACATCGTCCGCAACGCCATTATCGAGGCGGGGCAGGATCTCGGGCTTCGCCAGGTGGGTGCCCGAACTTACCCCACCAGTTGCCTCGAATCGGGCTGGATTCCCTCTCCCCTGCCCGCAATTTATACCGGCGAAAAATTGAAGCCCTACCGCCAGTGGCTGACCGAGAAGAGCTACGAATCCATGGCGTCGCTCGGCGGCAGCTTCAACTCCGATAAGATCGAAGACTATTACTTGACCCCCTACGATCTGGGCTACGGACCCTTCGTGAAGTTCGACCACGAATTCATCGGCAAAGAAGCCCTTGAAAAGATGGTAAACAACCAGAAGCGGAAGAAAGTAACGCTGGTCTGGAACGGCGAGGATGTCGCCAAAGCCATGGCCACCCTGTTCCACAGCGGCGGCGAAATCGCGAAATACATTGATCTGCCTCTGGCCAACTATTCGACGCTGCCCTACGATAAGGTGGTGAAAGATGGCAAGACCGTGGGCCTATCCACGTATACCGGCTACACTTTCAACGAGCGCGCGATGATCTCGCTCGCCATGGTGGATGTCGCCTACGCTGAGCCGGGCACTCAGGTAACGCTGGTGTGGGGTGAAGAGGGCGGCGGATCGACCAAGCCGACCGTCGAACGCCACAAGCAAGCGGAAATCCGCGCGACCGTGGCGCCGGCCCCCTACGCGGAAGTGGCGCGCGTCGCCTATCGGCCTAAGTAATGAATCTCACCAATGCCGTAGCATTAATCACCGGCGGCAGCGCCGGCATTGGCTACTCAATCGCGAAAACGCTCGCTGAGACCGGAGCGCGCGTTGCCATCACAGGACGCGACAAGGGACGCCTGGAGCAAGCCGCCAAGACTCTGGGCGTCACCCCCATTCTCGCAGACGTAACCCAGGAAGCCGACGTCGAACGCACCTACCGTGAGGTTCTCGCAAAGTTTGGCGATCTCGACATCCTGGTCAACAACGCCGGCATCGGCCGGTTTAAGCCGCTGGTCGAGATCGACCGTGCCGGCTTCGACGCTATCTTCGCCACCAACGTGACCGGAGCGATGCTGATGGGCCGCGAAGCTGCCAAGCTCTTCATTAAGCGGAATCGCGGCAACATTATCAACATCGGCTCTACGGCCGGCTTGCGCGGCGCGCCCAACGGCACGACCTACTATGCGAGCAAATTCGCGCTGCGCGGCATGACCGAGTGCTGGCGCGCGGAACTGCGCAAGCATAATATCCGCGTGATGCTGGTCAATCCCAGCGAAGTATTAACCAACTTTGCCGCCACCGCCGGCTTCGCGCGCAAGGTCAACGACAGCAAACTCCGCGGCGAAGAGATCGCGCACGTAGTGAAAGCTATCCTCGAAATGGATGACCGGGGCTTCACCACCGAGTTATCCGTGTTCGCCACCAACCCCATCGATTAGCTCCGTCAACCCTAGGGCAGCACCGGCGGCACGTAAACCAGCGTCTGATTCAGAATCCACACCAGGAACAGCACCAGCGGCACGTGCGCGATGAACTGTAGCGTCGCATAGCCCACAATGTCGCGGGCCTTCAGGCCCAGAATCCCGAGCAACGGCAGCATCCAGAAGGGATGGATCAGGTTGGCCAGCGATTCGGTGGCGTTGTAGGTTTGCACCACCCATCCCAGGTGTACATGAAGAGCTTTAGCCGCCTCCAGCACATACGGCGCTTCCACCAGCCACTTGCCTCCAGCCGAGGGCACAAACAAGCCCAGGACCACCGAATATACGCCGATGAGAATCGGAAACGTGTGTGCCGTTGAAGCGGCAATGAAGAAATGCGCCATGCGCGTCGACAGACCCGATTCGGTCATCATGCGCACGGCCCCGGCGTAAAGCGGATATTGAATCAGGACTCCGGCGACCGAGGGCACCGCTTCGGCAATCGCACGCATGAAAGATCGCGGACGCCAGTGCAGGAGCAACCCCAATGCCAGGAACAAAAATATGTAGTGGTTCAGTTCGAGAACGACGCTGATACCTTTGGCTGCGATTTCGCGGGCGACGTAAGCCGCGCCCATGGCCGCAATCAGCACCGTGAGCAGGGGGCTGTATTCCAGCCACTCTCCCGGCTTCTCAGGCCGGCTAGGAAGTTCCGCCGCCGTTTCGTAAGCGACTCCCATTTCCTCCATGCCGCGCGCCTGTCCCCGCTCCGGAGCCGACAAATACGCGATGATCACGGAAACCAGCACCAGCGCTCCGGCGACCACCATGCTCTGCCATAATCCCAAAGTATTGCTCAGTGGTATCACGCCGCTGATTTTCAAAATAGCTGGCGGAAGCGAGGCGGGCGTCGCCATAATTAGCGCGGCCGAAGAAGTAAGGCCGAAAGCCCACACCCCTCCGACACCCAAGTACGCGGCAGCCCCCACCGCGCGGTAATCGGCTCCGCGCACGCGGTGCGTGACTTCCCGCGCTAGCAACCCGCTAAAAATCAGGCTAAAGGTCCACGACACCAGCGACGACGCCATCGAGAACAGAGCCACGAACGCGGCGGCGCTCTTGGGACTCTTCGGAATTCCCGCCAGCCGGCGAATCAAGGCGTGCACCGGCGGAGCGCTAGCGACGGCAAAGCCGCTAATGATCAACATGGTCACCTGCATGGTGAAGGCGACCAGATCCCAGAAGCCGGAGCCGAACCATTGCGCGGTTTGCTCGGGTGAATTGCCGATCGAGACGCTGGCCGCGGCGACGATCGCCACCGCAACTATGGCCAGCGCAAAAGCGTCGGGGAACCAGCGCTCAAACCAAGCCGAGAGACGCAGGCCAATCGCGGCGAGTCCGGATGGCTTCAAGGAGCCAGCGCTTTCCCGCGCGTTTCCGGCAATAGAAATGCCGCCACCGCCATGGTCGCGTAAGCCGCTCCGGCGAAAATGCCAATCGCTTGCCCCAGCGCAATCTTGGCCGATAAAAGACCCACCAGAGTGGGGAATAACGCGCCCGTCGCGCGCCCGACATTATAAGCGAAGCCTTGCCCGACGCCGCGTACCCGAGTGGGAAAATTCTCCGTAAAAAATGGCCCCATGGCGCTGAATACGCCGGATGCAAAGAATCCTAAGGGGAACCCCAACAATAACATAGCGCCATTACCGAAGGGAACACTTGTATAGATCACGGCGACCCCTCCGGCGCCCATGGCGAAGACCAGGAATGTCAGTCGGCGGCCGATTTTATCGGCCAGGATTCCGCCAGCGAGGTAGCCGAAGAACGCACCCGCTATCGACACCGCCAGGTAACCGGCGGAATCGAGCACCGACAATTTGCGCTCGGTGCGAAGAAACGTGGGGAGCCAGGTGGTCACGGCGTAGTAACCGCCCTGCGCCCCAGTGCCCAGCAGTCCGCCGAGCACTGTCACCCGGAGCAGGGGCGGCCGGAAAATCTCCAGGAACGACGGTTGGTCCCCGCGCGCGGCCAGATCGGCGCGGGATTTCAGATAGACTTCCGGCTCTTTCACGTAGCGGCGCACGAAGAACACCAGCATCGCGGGCAGGATACCGACCAGGAACAAAGCGCGCCACGCGATCGCTGCCGGCATAACCGAAAAGAACAGCGCATAAAGCAGCGCCGCCGCGCCCCAACCCACCGCCCAGCCCGCCTGCATCACACCCAAGGCTTTCCCGCGATGTTCGGGCCGCATGACTTCGCCGAGCAACACTGCACCGGCGGCCCATTCACCTCCGAAGCCGATTCCGAGCAGCGCGCGCACTAGAAACAGTTGCTGATAATTCTGCGCGACGCCGGACAGGAAAGTGAACACTGCAAACCACGCGATCGCAACTTGCAGGGTGCGCACGCGGCCGTAGCGGTCCGCTACCCATCCGGCCACCCAGCCGCCGGCTGCGGAGGCCAGCAGCGCCGCGGTACCCAAAGCCCCCGCCTGGCCGCGTGTGATGCCCCAGGTCGCAATCAGCGTGGGGATAACGAAGCTGTACATCTGGACGTCCATCGCGTCCAGAGCCCAGCCGCCTACGCAGGCGCCAAACGCGCCGCGTTCCTTGGGCGTGAGCGTAGAGATCCAGCCGAACACGCGATTGTCGCCGACTGCCGTTACGCTGGGCATCGCGCCATCGGCCATTTGAGCCTCAGCCGGCGAGCGAGCGCCGCACCGTTTCCGCGATGCGCTCGACGCTGGGGATCGCCAGATCTTCCAGGCGCTCCGCGGCGGGCAGCGGGATGTGGGGAGTCGTGATGCGCACCGGCGGCCCGTCCAGGCTATAGAACGCTTCGTCGACGACGATCGATACCAGTTCCGCACCCCATCCGCATAAGCGCGGATTTTCTTCCACCGTGAAAAGGCGGCTGGTGCGCGCCACCGAAGCCAGAATCGTTTGCGTATCGATCGGCACCAGCGAGCGGACGTCAATTATTTCGCAATTGATGCCGTGTTCGGCTTGCAGTTTCTCGGCCGCAGCCAGCGCCCGCGGAACCATCAGAGCCAGCGCCAGAATGGTGGCGTCCTTGCCCGGGCGCACGATTTTGGCGCTGCCCAGTGTATCCACAATTTCGCCGTCTTCGACTTCGCCCTTGGCGGCATACAGCCCTTTGTGCTCGAAGAAAATCACCGGGTCGGGATCGCGCACCGCAGCCGCCATCAGCCCCACCACATCACGCGGGTTGGAAGGCGCGACTACCTTGAGTCCGGGGATCATCATGCACCAGTTCTCGACACTCTGGCTGTGCTGCGCGCCGAAGCGGACCGAACCGCCGTTGGCGGTACGCACCACCAGCGGGCATTTCGCCTGTCCGTTGGTCATGTAGCGGCTCTTCGGGAATTCGTTGGCGATGTAATCGAAGCACACCGCAATAAAGTCCGAGAACATGATCTCGGCGATGGGTTTCAGCCCCGTCATCGCCGCGCCCATGGCGGCTCCAAGAATCGCCTGTTCCGAGATGGGCGTGTCGCGCACGCGCATGGGTCCGAACTGCTCCAGCAACCCCACGGTGGCCTTGAACACGCCGCCCGCCTTCGCAATGTCTTCGCCCAGGAACACTACGTCGGAATCGCGTGCCATCTCCTGCGCAATGCCGCGAGCTACAGCGTCGCGGTACGTTAATTCCGCCATGCCCAGCCTCCATCGGCGTAAACGTCGGTGTACAAAATATCGAGTGAGGACGGTGGCGCTGCTTTGCAGGTTTCCGTGGCCTGGTCGACAATGGCCTTGACCTCGGTTTCGATGGCCGTGATCTTATCTTGCGACACACCCGTATCGACCAGCCGCTGGCGGTAGATCTTAATCGCATCGCGGTTCTGTTTCCAATATTCCAATTCGCCGGCGGGCCGGTACTTGGCTGGATCGGCGCGGGAATGTCCGCTGTAACGATAGGTTCTGAATTCGAGCAACGATGGTCCTCCGCCCGCGCGCGCCTTATCGATGGCCACCTTGGCAGTGCGGTAAACCACGTCAGCATCCTGCCCGTCAGCAATGATCGATTCGAGGCCATACGCGCTGGCGCGGCCCGCCGCCGGGTCCGCCACCGCCGTCACTTCGCTGATCGGCGTGTATTCCATATAGAGATTGTTCTCGCACACAAATACCACCGGCAGCTTCCAGATCGCCGCAAAGTTCAAGGCCTCGTGGAAGGCCCCAATGTTGGTGGTGCCATCGCCGAAAAAGCACACAGAAACGTCTTTGTCGCCTTTGTACTGGGCGCGCCAGGCGGCGCCGCAAGCGATAGGCAGATGCGCTCCGATGATGGCGTAGGATCCCATCAC
>Ga0068855_100001556_pt1 | contig 28830 bp, 23 predicted proteins | sample KBSCornC52_FD_66592 | JGI IMG/M metagenome (GOLD analysis project Ga0068855, IMG submission 66592) | Corn rhizosphere microbial communities from Kellogg Biological Station, Michigan, USA - KBS Corn C5-2 | ecosystem: Host-associated > Plants > Roots > Rhizosphere > Soil ... | reverse complement strand
CGCTCAGAATGACGGCCAGGGCGCTCAGAATGACGGCCAGGTCGCGTAGAATAACGGGCGGCACGCTCAGAATGACGGCTGGAGCACTCAGGCTGCCGGCCAGGACGCTCAAAACGATGTCTGGACTGCATGGCATGGCGGACGGAGCGCTCCGGACGACGAGCAGTCCCGGCCGTCCGAAGGACGCATCCCCGACAGGGACGTCTGTCCCTGTCGCCGTTCTCAGGTAACACGAAAATGCGTATCGAACGCTGGTATTGGCTGGGCGTCTTCTGCGTCATCTCCCTGGCGCTGCACGTCGGCCTCGCCATCGAGAGCCCGGCCTTCTACAAAGCGCCGAGGATAACGAAGACCCCGGAGATCGAGGTCACCCTCCTGCCGCCGGAACCGGCGGTCGAGAAGAAGGTCGAGCCCCCGGTCACGCCGCCCGCGCCGAAGCCGCCTCCCGGTCTCAACAATAAAGAGATCGCGAAGCTGCTCGCGCCGAAGCCCGCCGTGGTGAAGGCTGCCCCGGTCGTCATCAACCCGAACGTCGCGCACGGCCCGATCCGCGTCGTGAAGGTGGACAAGCCGGCCGAGGAGAAGCGGCCCGTCGCGGCCAACGCGGAGCCGGGCGGCATCGACAAGCTGCGCGAAGAGAAACCCATCACCTCCGGCCTTCCGACCGGCATCAAGGACGCGGGCGAGCCGAAGCTGTCGCGCACAGCGAAGGCAGACCTGAATCCCGGCGGGGGCGGATCCCCCGCGCCGGGCATCATTCCGGGTGGCAGGGGCGGCGCGAGGGGACCCGAAGCGCCTCCGGAGGATATCATCTTCAATGGGGGCGGCGCGGGCGGTATGAAGCTGCCCAAAGCGGCCCCGCGAATCGGTGGTGGTGGCGGAGCCTCGATCCTCTCGGTTGAGAACCCGCTCGCGAAGGAAGCGATTCCGGAAGAGCGGCCGGGCGCGGGTCCCGGCGGCGGCGGAGGACAGGGTGCAGGCGTTGCTGGCGGTGTCGGCTATGGCCGCGGCCAGGGAATCGGCACGCGGCTGGACGGCAAAGAGGCGCTCGCAACGCTCCACAGCAAGCCCGGAATAGGGATCGGCGCGGGCGTCGGCGACAAGATCGGGACCCGCGCGCCGGGCGGCGGCAAGGGCGCCGGCTCGGAGCTTCCCGGCACCGGCGGCACGGGAATCGGCTACGGACGCGGCAGCGGAATCGGTATTGGGAACGGGAAGGGGACCGGCGTCGGTGACGGCGACGGCGCCCGACCCGGCCGGATGCGCGGGATTCCCTTCGGGGATGTCGCGGGCCTCCTGCGCGGCGATCCGAATGGCGGCGGTGGAACAGGCGGCGGTCCCGGCGGACCCGGCCGCGGTGCGGTCTTCGGCGCGAAGCCTGCCGGCGGCGGCGGGGGCGGACCCGTCCACATCGTCTATCTGCTCGACATCTCCGGCTCCATGCGCGACGGCAACAAGATCGGCAAGGCAAAGGACGCGCTCATCAAGGCGCTCAACGAGCTGAAGCCGCAGGATTCGTACAACATCATCGTCTTCTGGGGCAGGCCCGCCGCCTTCTCGGACTCGATGCTCCCCGCGACTCAGGGCAATGTCGAGGCGGGCGCCATCTTCGTTGAGAGGCTGCGGACCGGCGACGGCACGAACATCTCCGCCGCCATGGAACAGGCATTCTCGATGGAGGGCGTGACCCACATGTTCCTCCTCTCGGACGGCGAGCCAACCTACGGCATCCGTGATCCGTCACGCCTCCGGGAGCGGATTCGCGAGTTGAATGGTGACAAGAAAATTCGCATCTCGACGCTCGCGCTCGGCCTCGGCGAGCAGTTCCCAGGCATCCAGATGCTCCACTCCATCGCTGAGGAGAACCACGGCGAATACCGTTACGTGAACCTCTCCGGCGACCGCCCGGAGTAACCCACAATGCCCGCTGCCAGAGCCGCGCTTCCCGACCGGGAGGCGCGGCTCTTCTGCTGTCTGCCGGCGAGGAACCTGGCTCCGAGGCCCCGCGTCTTTACGGCGATTAACGAAGGGGGAATTATCATGGACGATCGAAACCAGACGATCCGCGGCAGCCGGCATAGAGACACGGTGGAGACCGGCATTCCGGACACCGGCGCATTGGCGGACGACCGAATCGCCACCGATCTGGCGAATCGGGACCAGGCCCTCCAACGCCGCGGAGAGACCGGCACACTCCACACGGCCAGCATAGGGCGGGCATGGACCGGCCCCGTCAAGTCCGCGAACCTCGGCGACGACGGCAGTCTCGGAGACGAGGAGAACATCGACACATCCGGTACCGGGCCGGAGGAAGTTCCGGATATCGGCAACATCGACCCCGCCGGCACTGGCAACGCGGGCTACACGGGCGACAACGTCGCTCCGGCCGAGCTGGACCGCGCGCGCAAATAGCCCGTGCCGGGCAGCCAGATTCCCGCGAATACTCGCGGGAACAGCCTCTCCGGGTTGATCGTCTCTCGTTACGTCTGTGGCCGGTATCCACAATGCGGCGCAGGGATGCGCCGGCGCCGGCCGGTCACGCGAGATGGAGAGAGGCAATGAAACAGAACAATTTCGCTTTGACAGCGGCGCTGGGCATGGTGCTTGCGTTGCCGCTGACGGCCGTTGCGCAGAGCACGGGAAACAACGACAACCGGCAGAACACTCCGCCGCCGCAATCCAACGGGTCCGTCTCCTTCAATCAGGACCGCCCGAGGACCCAGTCGAACGGAAGCGTGTCGTTCAACCAGGACCGCCCGCTCACCAAATCGAACGGGGATGTGTCGTTCAACCAGGGACGCCAGACCGGGACAAACGGACAGAATGGCGCGAACGGACAGAATGGCGCGAATGGGCAGAACGGGACGAACGGCCAGAACGGCACGAAGGGCCGCGATTCGGCGACCGCCACGGGCACGGCTCCATCCTCCCCGGTCGCGGTCGGACAGGGCAACGCAACCAGCCGGCCAATTCCCGCCGCCGGACAGCCAGGCCTGTACGTGGGCGGCCAGCAGAATATGGGCAGCCAGTACATGGGCGGTGCGAATGGCATGCGGACCAGCTACTACCGGAACCATTCCAGCCGGCATCATCGCTCGGCCCGATATGCGTCCTACCGCCGAAGTTATCGGCGCGGCCGCCATCACGCCAGCCGGTCCGCCACGTATCGACACCGGCGGCATCATGGATCGAGCGGCAACGCCGTCAGCGGCCTCGGCTAGCACGAACAATTGCATCAATCAGGGCCGCTGATTCGTCCGGCGGGACGACCGGCCGCAGGCCCGCGAGCGAGGTCAATTCCATTGCCTCGTCTCGAGCGAGAAATTATTCAGCCGGGAATCTCCCTCGAGATTCCCGGCTGAGTCGTGCCAAACACCTGCCGCCAAAGGGTTCCGGCAGCTCGGCGTGGAATCTCCCGCGTATCCATACTGCGATTCAGGAGACCCGCGCCATGCCTTCCGCCGCCCAGCAGCCACTCTCACTCCGGTTCCGACAGGTCCATCTCGACTTCCATACCTCTCCGCTCATCCCGGACGTCGGCCGCGACTTCGATGCGGAGGCGTTCGCGGATACCGTCCAATCCGCCCATATCGACAGCATCACCTGCTTCGCCAAATGCCATCACGGCATGAGCTACTACCCCACGAAGGTCGGCAGGGTCCATCCGAGCCTCGAATTCGACCTGCTCGGCGCGCAGATCGAGGCCTGCCACATGCGCGGAATCCGTGTTCCCATCTATCTCACCTGCGTGTGGGACAACCACATGGCCGAGCTCCACCCCGACTGGCAGCAGCGGAAGGCGGATGGCTCGCTCATCGGCCCCGAGCCGGGAAAGCCGGGGTGGAAGTGGATATGCCTCAACAGCCCGTACCTCGATTACCAGGAGGAGCAGACGCGCGAGCTGCTCGACCTCTACGAATGCGACGGCTTCTTCTACGACATCGTCTTTCAGGCCGTGGAGATGGCGGGCCGCGAGGACGCCGGCTGCTGCTGCGACTTCTGCCTCGCCTCGATGAAGCGGCTGAACCTGAATCCCGAAAGCTTCGACGATCAGCGCGCCCACACGCAGCACATCATTGACAAGTTCATGTCGCGACTCACGGGCCTGATTCGGACCCGGAAGCCGGAGGCGACCATCTTTTACAACGGGCGCGTGCGGCAGGGGATGGGCCACGAAGCGCAGTGGATGACCCACGCCGAAATCGAGGCGCTCCCGACCGGCGGCTGGGGCTATGGCTACTTCCCGTTCTGGGTCCGCTACGCCCGCAGGTTCGACCTGCCGACCATGGGCATGACGGGCCGCTTCCATCGCTCCTGGGCGGATTTCGGCGGCTTGAAGTCGCCCGCCGCCCTGAAATACGAGTGCGGCTCGATGCTCGCGAACGGCTCGGTCTGCTCCATCGGCGACCAGCTCCACCCGCGCGGTGTCCTGGACAGAGCCGTCTACGAGGTGATCGGCGAGACGTTTGCCGATGTCGAATCGAAGGAGCCCTTCTGCACAGACGCGACGCCGGTTACCGAGGTCGCGCTCCTCCTGGTCGAAAAGGCGAGCCGGAAGGCGGTCCGAAGCGACAGCGACGAAGGCGCGGCCAAAATGCTCCTGGAGCTCCACCACCAGTTCGACGTGCTGGACGCCGAGGCAGACTGGTCCGAATACAAGGTTCTGGTGATCGCGGACCGCGGCCGCCCGTATCCGGCGCTCGTCGGCCGCCTTAAGGACTACATCAAGAAGGGCGGTCACCTCCTCCTCTCCCACGAAGCGCTGCTCGACCCCGACACCCGCGAGTTTGCCTTGTCAGAGGAGATGGGCCTCCACTACGAGGGGCCGCTCGAACACACGCCCTCGTTCTTCCGCCTCCGCCCGAACTTCCTCCACAGGCTCCGCGACTATGAGTACGTCCTGATGGGCGGAGGCAGCGCGGTAACGCCCGGACCCATGACCGACGTGATGGCAGACGCGTATGCCTCCTATTTCAACCGCACGGCGGACCACTTCACCTCGCACTCCTATTCGCCCCGCACCGACCCGACCGGCACGCCCGCCGTCACCTGGTTCGGCAACGTCGCATACCTCTACGGGCCCTTCTTTCAGGACTACCAGAGGGAGGGCGACTCCATCTACCGCCGCGTCGTCGGCAACGCCCTCGACCTCCTGCTCCCGCAGCGGCTCCTCACGACCGATGCCCCGCCAACCACCGAGGCCACGGTGACGCGGCAGGGTAACCGACACGTCGTCCACCTCGTGAACTACCAGCCGAATCGCCGCGGCGCGCACGTCGAGGTCATCGAGCAGGTCGTCCCGCTCCACGACGTGAGCATCGGCCTCCGCCTGGACCACGCTCCCTCGAAGGTCTCGGTCGTGCCGGCCGGCCCCGACCTTGCGGTAGAATACCGTGAAGGCCGCGCCACGACAATCGTCCCCGTCGTCCGCGAGCACGCAATGGTGGTCTTCGAGGAATAGGAGCATGAGAAGGAACGACGGGAGGACCTGATTTGTCAGATGAGGTGGTGGGGCTTTATCACAGGCTAAAGGGCGCAATTCAGACAGCGTACGACTCGACCGACGCCAGCGACATTCTTCGCGACATCTGTAGGACCAGCGTGACGTTCCTCGCTCCCCTGGAGCGGCGAAAGATGACATCGCTTGTTGCCGGCAAAGAGTATTTCTGCTTTGGCAGGAATGGACGGCGATCCCGGCCCATCAATCAGGATCTCTATGTCGCCGATTGCGATCTGGTCGCAGCGTTTCTCGATTCGCTGGCGACCGACGGCTTGGGCGGCCTTTCCGCAACCGAAATCACGCGCGCCTGCTACGCGCTCGCGATCAGCTTCTGTGCGGTGATCGATCTGACGAACCCCGGCGATCAGAAGACGCCTGGAACGTTCTTCGAGTATATGATTGGGCATCTCGTGTCGAGGCGGCTCGGAGTGCTGCCGAAGAAGAGGCTGGACGTCCTGAATCTGGACATGCAAACCAGTCTCCCAACCGACCTGATATTCGACCTCGGAGCCAACCAGCCGAAGTTTCACGTTCCGGTGAAGACATCTACGCGCGAACGAGTGGTGCAGGTGTGGGCGCATCAGAAGGTTCTGGACGGGGTGTACGGCACGGGGCGGTTTCTGGGGCTGCTGATGTGCCTTGCCGAGACCAAAGCAGATTCGCGCTCGCTTCAGGTTACGGAGATCTGCCTGCCAGACCAGTGGCGAGTCTACCAGCTCTTCATCGCGCAGATGCGGCGCGTGTATTATCTCGACATTCCAACCAAATACGCTGAGCTGAACGAGGTCTTTCCACGTATCCGCGTCAAGTCGCTCGGCGAATTCTTCCTCGAAGCGGACGCGCTGGGCGCGGAGATCTAGGAGCGTGAAGCGTACCGAGGCGGCTTTGGCTTTCGGAACACCAGGAAGTAAGAGTGATTCTTGCGCGCGTGGCGCTGCACCAGAATCCTGCTTACGCCCGGCTTGTTCCGCCGGACCAGAACGAATAGGTCCTCGACGATAAAGCCCATCCGGCAGAGTTCATTGATGATCTCGACATGCGTCAGGCGCTGCTTGTTCGCGCATACTTCGTCCTGACACTTGACAATGTACACGCCCGCGGGCCGCAAGACGCGCAGGGCCTCACACGCGCCCGTGAAGTAGAGATCGAGCACTGCCTCGTGATACTTCTTCTCCTGATGCGAGGCGTTGTTGTTCTGATAGTAGTTCTCGAAATTCTGGTGACCGTGGTGAGCGGTGCCGCCCGGCGTGTGCATGTAGGGCGGGTCAAAAACGACGCAATCGATGGACTCGTTTGGATACGGTAGTTCCCGACAATCTACGCCTGTCTTGAGGTCGCTTGCCCGCACAACGTATTCATCGGCTGGTAAGCCGCGCCAGAAGACTCCGCGCCCATAGGTCACGTCCGCCACAGTGCTGCCTGCTGCGACGTAGAGCCGAAGCACCTGCGGAAAGACCTCGTCGTTCGTTCCGGCGTGGGCCGAAAAGACAAGGTCGTTCGTGGCGATGCCGTCCGGTGACTTTCTGTTACTCTTGCGCTTCCGTTCCATCAGGTTCGTAGACCTCACTACCTTCCTTGACGTATGTGTTTCCGCGACCACGATGGGACTGATGGTAGAGCTTTCTTCGAATAGCGTCAAGGATCCACTCATGGAGACTGACTCCCTCGTCGATGGCAGCGTGCCGCAGGTGCTTGTGCGTCTCGTCATCCAGTGCAATGGGAAAGGTTTTCATCGTGACCGTCTCTAAGTAAGGTTACATGACATAGTATACTTAGTTCGCCCGTTTGTCAACCATCCTGCGCGAGCACCGCGAGAATCGAAATGTCAATTACGTCACCCAAGGCTCAACCCTTTGTGCTTGCGGGCGCTGCGGCGGTTGTTGCCGTCCTTGTGGTCGCCCTGGCCATACCTGCCCATACGACGGTCCGCGCTCCCGATTCGCGCGAGCTGTTCGAGCGGCGGATTGCTCCCATCCTGAAGTCGCCGAACCCGTCGAGCTGCGCCGAGTGCCACCTCTCGGGCGTGGACCTGAAGGACTACATCCGCCCGACCGAAGCCGAGACATTCGCGGCGCTCCGCGATGGCGGCATGATCGACCTGAAGAGCCCGGATGATTCGCACCTCCTCAAACTGATTCGCATGTCCCGCCCAAGAACGCCGCTGGTTACCCAGACCGCCCGGTCCGCCGAATACGAAGCCTTCCGCGCATGGATCGCGTCCGCAGTCGCGAATCCCGCCCTCACCTCGCTCCCGAATGCTGCGCGCCCCGCCCGCGCCCGAGTGGCCGACGCCGTGGTCCGCCACACCCGAATCGACAGCGTCCTCGCCTCCTTCGAGCGAAACGTCTGGTCGCAGCAGGGCCGCTGCATGAACTGCCATACGCCCGGCACGCCTGAGAATACCGAGAACGTCAGGAAGTACGGCGAGCGGGTGAAGTGGTTCGTGCCGGACAGCCCCGAAGAGACGATGAAGCGGGTTCTCGCTCAGAATCTGGTCAACGTCGAAAAGCCGGAGGAGAGCCTGCTCCTCCTCAAGCCGCTCAACAAGGTCCCGCATGGCGGCGGCGTGAAGTTCCTCTATGGCGACGCCGGATACAAGCAGTTCCGTGCCTGGCTGGAGGACTACGCCGCCAGCGTCAAGGGGACGTACAAGACACCGAAGGACCTGCCCGCCGCCCAGTCTGAATCGCTCATCAACACCGGCGCTATCCTCAACATCGTCGAGACGCCCGAATCGTGGGGCGACCGGCTCCTCACCGTAGACATCTACCCATGGGACGCTGCGAAGTCCGCCTGGGCGTCGAAGCCGATTGCGACCGGCGACCGAGGCGTCTGGGCGAAGGGCCGCAGCACCAACGTCCTCGTCTTCCTCGCCGTTCCACCAGGCTCTCAGGCGGAGCAGACCGCCCGCAGGAATCCTGGAATGCCGTCCGGCCGCTACCTGCTCAAATACTACTGCGACACCGCTGGCGCCCTTGAGCGCGACTTCCGCAAGCCCACCGATTCGCCGGAGTTCTACCAGGGCAGCCAGACCGTCACCACCGACTGGCCGAAAGGGTGGGGCAGCCCCACGAAAGTCCCCGTCCGACTGGAAAAGTAGACCAGTCTCGCTCGAACCCGAAAGCGCGGATAGCCGATGAATGTCCTGGTTCTATGCCTGGCGCTCCTGAGACCCGCCCAGGATGATTCGATCGGCAGCTATGCGCAGGAGCTGGCGGCGACGAGGCGAGCCGGGCTGCCGACCACTCCCGCCGACATGAAGCGCGCCCCCATTCCACGATCCGAGAACGCCGCGCCGCTCTACGTCAAGCTGGCGGCCATGCTCAAGGCGCGACCGGAATCGAATGAGGAGGATGACCGGATCACCGCGATTAAGCGCACCGCACACCCAACCGCGGAACAGATGGCCCGAGCCCGTGCCGTTCTCAATGCGCGCAGAAAAGAGCTGGCCCTCATTCGCGAAATCGCCGCGCGACCTCTCTGTCGCTTCGACCGTGACTGGTCCCTCGGACCGGCGATGCAGTTTTCGGAGCTCTCGTCCATGCGCGCCGCCGCGCGCCTTCTCGCGGGTGAAAGCACTCTTCTGCTTCGAGAGGGCCGCCCTCTGGACGCAATCCGCGACATGGCCAGCGGATTCACCATCGCCTCGCATGCGAATCAGGACAACATGGTGATCGGCTACCTGGTCGGCGTGGCCGTCGATGCCATCACCGTCCGCACCCTCGGCAACTTCCTCGGCGATGCCGGTTTCGAGCCCGGAGTCGCTTCGGCCGTGCAGTCAGCAATCCAGAACTCCCGACATCCGCTCAGCCTGGTCGACGCCATGAGAACCGAAACACTGATGCAGATCGGCGCGGCGAAGCTCGTCCGCGGAAAGGGAATGGCCGAGCTGCGCCAGCTCACCACGGGCGACGAACCCAGGCCCGCGCTTTCCGGCAAGCGCCACCAAATCACTCCTTCGGAGCACCGGCTTGTCGAGGAGACACTGGATCGGAGCGGCGCTTACCTGCTCCACAAGCAGCGGGAGATAGTGAGCGCCATCGCGCTGCCCTACCCGGCCGCGAAAGCTATTTTCGAACGAATCGACCGCGAAGTCGAAGCCATCAGGGACCCGCATCTCCTCCTCGTCCCCGCCGTGCTGCCGGTGTTCGCCCGCCTGCCCTTCACGTATGCAAGGTATCAGGCAAAGGCCGCCGTAGTGACCGTCGCCGCCGCGGTGCTCGACTGGAAGACGAAGCATGGCGCCTACCCGGACAACCTGGGCCAGGCGATGAATCCCGCGCCCACCGACCCATTCGATCTGAAACCGCTGCGATACCGCCAGCAAGCCGACGGGTTCGTCGTGTACAGCGTTGGCGAAACCGGCGAATTCGACGGAAACGCCCGAGACCAGCGGCAGTACAACATGGAGTCCGTCTTCCGCTATCCCGCCCCGCCCTTTCCCGAAGCTCCGCCCCCGCCCCATTAGCCGTATCTGCATTCCCCTGGCACCGCGCACAACCTCCTCCCGGTCCGAAAAGCCCGTCGCCGGCAGGCACGTCTGCCCCCGCCGCCCCATCCTCCAAACGACCGATTCTGACCCTTCGGCCTGCCACCACGAAGGACATCCGCGCGCAACGTTCAATTCTTACACCATGAAAACTCTTCATGCGATTCTTGCCGCAACAGCCCTCTTCACCGTCCAACCATCCTCTGCCGAACCGCCCGACTTCTACGTCGCAACGACCGGGCGGGATACGTGGTCCGGCCATCGCGCGGCGCCCACCGCCAACCATACCGACGGTCCATTTGCCTCCATGACCCGTGCCGCGCGGGCAGTCCGGGACCTTCGCGCAGCCAACCGGAAACTCACCAGGCCGATAACCGTCGCGATCCGTGGCGGCTTCTACCCGCTCTCGGAACCGATTCGACTCGGTCCCGAAGACTCCGGCACAACATCAAGTCCCACCACATTCGCCGCATGTCCGCGCGAAATACCAATCCTCAGCGGCGGAAGAAAGCTGACGGCCTGGACCCTCGATTCGCGGGGCTGGTGGCACAAGACGCTGCCCGAAGTCACCGCCGGCAAATGGAAGTTCCAGCAGCTCTGGGTGAATGGCGAGCGGCGGTATCGCTCGCGCCTCCCGAAAGCCGGCTACTTCCTCGTCGACGAAGCCCTTCCGCCCTCGCCCAAAGCTGCCGGAAAGGGATTCGACCAGTTCCGCTTCCGCGCCGGCGACATCCGCGCGGACTGGCACAACCTCTCCGACGTCGAGGTGCTCGGCTTCCAGATATGGACCATGGCGCGCCTCCCGGTTGCCTCGGTGGACGAAGCGGGCCGCACCGTCACGTTTGCCGGGACCACCAGCGGAACCGAATCATACCAGGCGCTTCCCAAAGGCAATCGATTCCTCGTCGAGAACGTCCGCGAGGCGCTCGCGCCCGGCGAGTTCTACCTCGACTACAAGTCCGGCGAGCTCACCTACGTCCCAAAGCCCGGCGAAGACCCGGAGCGCGCCGAGGTCATCGCGCCCCGGCTCGATTCACTTCTGGAGCTGCGCGGCGACTCTGCGGCCAGGAAGTACGTCAGTAATCTCCACTTCGCCGGCCTCACCTTCGCTCACACCAACTGGACCACGCCGCCGCAGGGCAACGCTTTCGCGCAGGCGGAAGTGAATCTCGGCGCCGCCGTCACCGCGACCGGCGCCCGCGACAGCCGATTCCTGGACTGCACCATCGAACACACCGGAACCTACGCCATCGAGCTCGGCATGGGATGCAAGCGCTGTGGGCTTTACACCTGTCGCCTTGCTGATCTCGGAGCGGGCGGCTTGAAGATCGGCCTTACCTCTGCCCCGGATGACGACGACCTGGTCGCAAGCGATAACCACGTCGTTGGGTGTGAAATCGTGCACGGCGGAAGGCTCCATCCGGCAGCGGTCGGAGTCTGGATCGGGCATTCACATCATAACTGGGTGGTGGCGAACGAAATCGCCGACCTCTACTACACCGGCATCTCCGTCGGATGGTCCTGGGGCTACGGCCGCTCCCTCGCGCACCACAACACGCTCGAATCTAACCACATCCACGACATCGGTCAGGGCGTCCTCTCCGACATGGGCGGCATCTACACGCTTGGCCTCAGTCCCGGCTCGGCAGAGCGATTCAACCGCATCCACGACGTAAACTCCTACAGCTACGGCGGATGGGGCATCTACCCGGACGAGGGCACGACCGGCATGCTCATCGAGAACAACGTCGTCTTCCGCACGAAGTCCGCCCCCTTCCACCAGCACTACGGCCGCGAGAACATCGTCCGCAATAACATCTTCGCGTTCGGCCGCGAGGCGGAGATCATGCGCACCCGCGCCGAAGACCATCTCTCCTTCACCTTCGAGCACAACATCGTTCTCTGGAAAGAAGGCCCGCTGCTCGGCAGCAACTGGACCGGCAACAACTACAAGCTCGACTACAACGACTACTGGAACACCTCCGGCCAGCCGATCACCTTCGCAGGCATGACCCTCGACGCCTGGCGCGCAAAGGGCCAGGACCTCCACTCCGTCATCGCCGACCCGCAATTCATCGCCCCCGAGCGCGGCGACTTCCGCCTCCGCCCCAACTCCCCCGCCCTCAGGCTCGGCTTCCAGCCCATCGATCCCGCCGTCGCCGCACCGCCCCGCGCCTCCGAAAAGCTCGCCCCACCCGCCTTCCCCGTCATCCTCCCGCCCGCCCCCTGACTTCACAAAGCGGAATCACCGCCCCACGCGTAGAATACGGCGTTGTCGGCCCAGACACACCGGCAACTTGCCAGGCGGGCCAGTTTGCATTGCGTCCGGCAGGACGTCTGGCCAAAGGCCCGCGAGACACGGATTTTACATCCGTGGTTCCGCTGGCCCGCGAGACACGGATTTTACATCCGTGGTACCGACGACATGCGCGGGCGACTCGAACGCAGTCGTGGAATCACCGATGATGAAAACGGCCACGAGCATAAATGACTAAAGCGGCAGCACAAATATTATCGCCCACCCGGCCCGTCGCCGCGGCGCGCCACGGACTCGCGGACGACCTGCGGCGGTTCGCCCTCGATCTCGCCTGGCCCATTGTCGCCGACCGCCGCCTCGCCGAGCAGATACTCTTCTACCGCCAGCTCGGGACGCTCGTGAAGGCTGGAATCCCCATCATCGAAGCGATTCGCCTGCGGGAGGAGCGCGCGAATCCCGGCCCCTTGAAGGCCATCCTCCGGGAAACCCTCCATCATCTCGAACAGGGCGGACGAATCTCGGAAGTGTTCGCGCTCCACCCGGAGACGATTCCGCCCTTCCAGGTCGCCGTCCTCTACGCCGGGGAAGCCGGCGGCACGCTCGACGAGGCGCTGGAACGAATCGCCGACTGCCTCGAAGCCGAGCAGCGCCTCCGCCGGTTCATTAACCGCAACACGACCTACACGAAAATCCTCTTTGTCGTCGCGCAGTTTGTCATCCCGGCGTTCTCCGCGTTCGTTTTTGGCGGCAACGTCATCGGGGTCCTCTGGACTTCCCTGGTTGCGCTCTTCTGGACCGCCATGGTCATCTGCTTCACCTTCGCGGCCATCCGGTCGGCAACGGCGCGCTCGCCGGAGCTCGCCCTCGTGCTGGAGCGAATCAAGTGGGCGCTTCCCGCCGTCGGACGCGTCGCGCGCGAGTTCGCGCTCTGCCGATTCGGGCGCGCGCTCGGCACACTCTACGCGGCCGGCGTTCCCCTCCAGTCCGCGCTACGTCTCAGTGGGGCCGCAAGCGGCAGCCGGCAGGTTGCGCGGGCCGCCGAGGAGATGGCAGGCTACGTCAGTCACGGCGTTGCCCTCGGCGAGGCCTGTCTTGCCACCGCCTTCTTCCCGCCGCGAACCGTCGAGATGATGTCCACCGGAGCGGAGAGCGGCAGCGTCGACACGATGATGCTCAAAATGGCCGACTACCTGGAGGACGAGGCCGAGACCCGCGCGCACCAGGTCGGATTCTTCGCTGCACAGGCCTTCTATCTCATTGTCGCGCTGTACGTGACTGGCATGCTGGGGATGGCCGGCGGCGCGCTCATCGGCGCATTCGTTCGACGGGGCTAGGAGAGTCGCGCGTGTCCGCGGAAACGCCCAACTACTACGAAGTGCTCGGCATCCTCCCCACCGCGACGCCCGAAGAGATCAAGCGCCGCTATCGCGAGCTGGCGCGCCGCTGTCATCCGGACGTCGCCCGCACCCCGGACGCCGCCGACCGCTTCCGCGAGATCAACGAAGCCAACGCGACCCTCTCCGATACCGCGAAGCGCGCGAACTACGACGCCCGCCTCAAGCTCGAAGAGCTGAAGAGAGATTCCGCCGCCCGCCGCGATTCGGCCGCCGGTACGACTGCCGGCAGGGCCGGAGAGGGGGAGACAAGGAGTGGGGGAGACAAGGACACCTGGAGACAGGGGAATACAACGCCGCGGACCGGACAGCGGCAACCGCCCCAGTCTCAGCCGCGGCAGCCGGCTCGTCCCGCGCAGGACCTGGTCCAGTCCATTCTCCACGAGGCGCAGCGCGCCATGTCCCGTCTGAAGTTCCGCGAAGCCGAAATCCTCGCGCGGCGCGCCAACAAGATGCGCCGCACCTCCCTCGGCTACGAGATTCTCGGCGACGTCTTCCGGTCGCGGGGCAGCACGGACGAGGCGGTCGCGATGTACAGCTACGCCCTCCAGCTCGACCGCTCCAACCGCGATGTGCAGTTGAAATTCGACAAGCTCGTCGGCCAGCGCTCCGGACCCACGATGGCCGGCACTGCCGCCCGTTCCTCACGACCGGGTGCGCGCGTCGCGGCCGCGGCCACCCGGCCATCGTCCATCGTGGCCACCCTCATCGGAGTGCTCGCCCTCGGAGTGCTCCTCTTCGCTTCATCGCGAATCGGCAGTCCCGCAACCGGCCCCTGGCTGCTCGACTTCGACCCGCTCTACGTCTTCGCCCTCGCCGCATCGGGAGGAATCACGGGATTCCTGCTCGCCGCGAACGGCGCGCTACCTCGCGCCGGTCAGGAGCTTCTCGCTGCGACAGCGCGTCCGGGTCGGTCCCCGACGCTTCCGTTCGGCCCGCTCGTAATCGCGTTCGGCCTGCTCAATTACTTCGCCGCGCTGCTCGTCTTCCTTGTCGTCGGCATCCTGACAGATCGCCTCTCCAAACCGATCCTGCTCGCGTTCGCGTCCGCCCTCGCGGTCACTCTCGTGTTCGCGATAGTCAATAGCGCGGCGGCCGGGTGGACACTTCTCTCCGGCAGCGGCGTCGCTCTCCTCGGCCTGCTCGCGGGATGGTCCGCCGGCTCCAGTCTCGGCGCACAGCCGCACCGGTAAGGCACAGATCGCTCGGCGCAAAAAAACACCGGCTCATACCGCAATGCGGCACGAAAACCGGTGTGATTGCTCTCCTCTGGACGTACGCTTCCAGGCCGTTAAGGGGGGAGTGGTAAGGATAAATGCGCGGTGCGATTCCAGCGAATCGCAAGTTCGGCGGCGCGTAAAATAGATGAAAAATCCAGATTTCGATTGGCCGCTAATGCTTGCAGCCTGACTGCGCTCCCATCCGGTCAGGCAGTTACCGGACACGCTTCCATCCGAGATCCTACTGGGAATCCGCCTGCACGTTGGCGGCCTGCGGTCCCTTCGCTCCTTCGACGATGTCGAACAGAACCGCCTGGCCCTCGGACAGAGTCTTGAACCCATCCTTCTGAATCGCCGAGTAGTGGACGAAGATGTCTTTCCCCTCGGTCGTCTCAATGAAGCCGTAACCCTTGGCATCATTGAACCACTTCACCTTCCCGTTCAACATGACGGTATTCCTCCTTGCAAATTACCGAACAAAGCTGTCTCCCTGGGCAGCCGAGCCAGTATAACATCGGGGAGAAGGGTTGTCAATAATCGCAAGTGAGTACATGAAAGGAATTTTATCCGAAACGGGAACTTTCCGCCATCGATGGTCGTCTGACCACGTTTTACCCCCTCAGCACGCTTCCGCCGGGTCGCCATCAGGTCGGAATTCCGCCACCACCTGAATCGTCCCAACGATGTTTTCGTTGAATTCGCCCAATTCTTCCGCCGGAATCCAGTACTCCTGATACCAGCCATAGAGCGTCTGCACCGGATATCGCCGCGGAAACTCCGCCCCCGCCTCGAACCTTGTCACATAGCCCACAAATCCTGAGCGCGGGTCCTTCGTGTTCCACTCCCGAGCGATGTCCTCGGCATAGTATTGCTGCACCACCGGATAGAAGATTGGCTGCCCCTCCAGACGCGGCGGAAACGCCCGCCAGCCCGACTCGCGAATCAGGTCCGGCTCCGCCTGCCCTACGGGGCGGAACAAAGTCACCGTCTCAACCGCTTCAATACTCATCGCATCCAACCTCCGGCACAAAATTCGCAAAATAGCGTGAAAAGGCCTTGACAGCCCGCCATCACCCATGTTAACATACCGACCGTTGCCTTCGCCGAGCATATGATTCGCGGCGCGGGCATCGATACGAGGTCCCGTACCATCCGGACCCGTGACAAGCACTCTATGATTTCGTTCAAATCGACAACCGAAACCTGGCGAAGCACCGGCCTGGCATCTGCCATCGCCGCGCGGCCGTCGGCATACATGTACCTGGCCGAGAGCCTGCGCGCGCACGCCATGCTGCGGCCGGCCAGAATCCCGGATCGGAGTCCCGGATAGAGTCCTCACCAAAGGATTTTCTTCCATCGGCCCGATCTGGCAACCGCCCGGATCGGGCCGATGCACGTTTTGGCCCGCGATCACTGGAAAGGAGCATCGATAGAAGAGTAATTTGGGGACGCATGTTCCAGGGGCGAGCGGGACACCTTCGCACCGTGTCTGTAGTCGGTTCGATTCCGACCGTCTCCATCTACCGTCGTAATTATATAGCAACGCTAGCTGACAAAACGAAAAGACGGAGTTATCGACGCGGTGTAGCCAAGCGGTCAAGGCACAGGGCCCATACCCCTGCAATCGGGAGTTCGAATCTCCCCACCGCACCCTTGCAGATCAGTAATCCATATGCCTTCGTACCCCAACTGGAAGAGGGGCGTGGCTTAGAACCACGTAGTTGGGAGTTCGAATCTCCCCGAAGGCACCAACAGATGACCCGCGGCTCACGCTCACGCATCACGAGTCCGCTATACGAATCGAGGTGAAACGCCATGAAGCATACATTCTACGGGAAGTCCGGGCGGGCGCAGATTACCGTCGTTGACCTGACCGACCCGCGGCTGCCCGAGCGCAAGCGGCGCGACGAGCCGGAGTTCCAGGTGCGCCTGCTGCCGCGCTCCGCCAATCGGTCGACAGCCTACACAAGCGCCGGCGACCTGACCTACACCGGGTCCGACCTGTCCGCGGCCATGATGCACGTCCGGGCATGGACCGGACTCGAAGAGATCGAGCTGCCCGCCTGCCTGCGCAGGTATTTGATCGACCTGGAGCGAGCAAACTGACTGCAGGACGCGACGCCGCGAACGGTGTCTCGTCGGTGGAGGACGAGCACGAGCAGCGCGACCCTCGCGAGACAATCGCTGCAACCTGATGGACCGATGTCCGCCCTTGCTTCGGCACGAGGGATGACCAACAACCACATAACGGACAATCAAATATCGAACAACCGAATACAAAGCAGGATGGGACTCTCACGAATCCCATCCTGTAAATCTTGTAAATCTTGTCAAAGAATCCAGCCGTCAGAAATTGAACTTGTCTACGTTCTCCTTTGTGAACGTCATCGACGGGATGATCACGTGGTGGTCCGGCTTCGCCTGAATCTTCACGCCCCCGACTGTCGAGCCGTCCGCCGGCGCTTTCCCGTCCAGGTCGTCCCTCACCAGCATTGCCGTCACATACGTTAGCTGGGCCGGGTCCCAGAGCATCACGCCGTTCACCGCCCCGTTCTTCAGGTACTTGCGTGTCTCGCTCGGAAGCGCCAGCCCCCACACCTTCACCTGCCCAATCTTGTTGAGCTGCGTCACCGCTTCGCCGATTCCAGGCGGCGCCTGCGAGTTCACGCCCGCGAACCCGCCGATGTCCGGATCCTTCTGGAACGCGGCCTTCGCAAGATTCACCGCCTTGCTCAGGTCCTCTTCGTTATAGATGTAAGGCGTCAGGAGCGTAATTCCCGGATACTTCTTCAGCCCCTGCTCGACTCCCTGGATGTGCAGGTTCAGGTTTGCCGCCGCGCGCCCGCCGCTCATCAGCGCGACCTTCCCCTTGCCGCCCATGTCCTTCGCCAGCGCGTTCGCGATGTCCACGCCGATCTGTACGTCGTCAACCGCCGCCACATAGAACTTGCGCGGAGAGGTTGGCGCGTCCGAATCCCACGTGTAGATCGAGACTCCCGCGTCCGCTGCCTTCTTCAGGATTGGTACGATGGCCTTGTCGTCGTTCGGCGCAATGACGATGGCGCTCACCTTCTGCGCGACCATCTGATCGACGTACTGTATCTGCTTCTGCACGTCGCCCTTGTCCGGCGCGAAGTACTCGACCGAGATGCCCTTCGGCTTCAGCTCATCGTTCGCCTGATTCGCGCCCCGGCGGCACGCCTCGCTGTAATTGCTCGCCGACTTGAAGATGAAGACGATCCGCTTACCGCCCGCCGGCGCCGGTCCCGCCGTCTTCCCCGCCGAAGTGCCGCCGCTCGTACCACCAGACCCGCCCGATTCCTTTGCGCCGTTGCAGGCCGCGAGGCTCACCGCGATCGCCACCGCCAGAGCGCCCAGCGCCACCTTGCCTGTCCGCTGCATATGTCTCTCCTTTGAATTCCGCGCCATGATGCCCTCACCCCCCGGCCCCCTCTCCCAAAAACAGGAGAGGGGGAGCAAGACCCGCACGTTCGACACTCGCCATGGTGGGAGAAATGGGCTCGCTAAGCCCTCGCCTCATCGCCTCATCACCTCATCACCTCATCACCTCATCACCCTCACGCCTTCGCCCGCATCGCCCGCGCCCGGCGCCACCGGTCCACCTCGACCGACGCCAGCAGCACGATGGCCATCACCAGCATCTCCCACATCGCGTCCTTCCCGTAGCTCACAACCCCGTTCTGCACCACACCAATCGTCAGTACCCCGAGCGCCGTACCGAAGAGGGTCGCCCGGCCGCCAATGACCGGCGTTCCACCGACCACGACCGCCGTGATCGCCCGCAGCTCGAATAGCTTCCCCGCGTCCGGCACCGCCGTCGCCCCGCGCGCTGTTACGACCACGGCCGCCAGTCCGGCCAGAAGACCGATCAGGACGTAGACAAGCGCCTCGGTCCGCATGGTTGAAAGCCCGCTCAGCCGCGCTGCCTCCCGGTTGCCGCCCAGCGCGAGAACGCTCCGCCCGAACGTCGTCTTCTTCAGCAGGATGCCGGTCGCTACCAGCGCGGCCAGCGCGATCCACGCGGGAATCGGCACGCCGAACCAATTGTTGTAGCCGATGTTGGTGATCGACTCCGGCAGTCCCGAGAGGCTGTTCCCCTTGCTCAATACGTACGCCCCGGCGCGCGCCGCCGAGAACGTCGCAAGCGTGGCGATGATGGGAGGCAGCTTGAATCGCGCGATGAGCAGACCGTTTACCAGGCCGCACGCCGCGCCCGCCGCCATCGTCATGAGAATCGCCGGACCGACTCCCCAGTGCCGCTCCACGGTGAGCTGACCCAGAACCACGCCGCTCAGTCCCACGATCGACCCGACCGAAATATCGATTCCGCCCGTCGCGATGACCAGCGTCATCCCCGCCGCGACGATCCCAATCTCCGCGACGCTGGTGAGAATGACTGCGGCATTCGCGCCGGTCCGGAAGTCCGGGAACGCCCGCGCCAGCCAAAGCGAAAGCGCCAGCAGCACGATCGCCACGCCGGTCTCCACCGGCAGCGTAACCTGCCGCCTCGGCCTCGCGACAACTTGCGCGACAGGCGTCTCTACTGCCACCCCGGCCGCCTCCCGTTTTGCAATTTGCATTGGTCATTCTGCATTTTGCATTCGCCCTACGCCTTTGCCTCTCTTGCCCGCCGGTACTGCTCGGCAAACGCCGCGAGCAAAATCACGGATCCCGTAATCAGCCCGTACTGCTCGTAGGGCACGCCGCCGAGGAAGAGCGCGTTCCGCATCACCACGATGATCATCGCCCCGATGGCCGCGCCCAGCACGCTGCCCTCTCCGCCCGTCAGCCGCACCCCGCCAATTACGACCGCCGCAATCGCCTCGAGCTCATAGCCGTCCGCGATGGACCACATGGCGCTGCGCGTTCCGGCGGCGAGCAGCAGCCCCACCAGGCCCGCAAGTAGTCCACAGAGCACGTAGACGCGGCGGAGAATCGCATCCGTGGAGACGCCGGAGAGCCGCACCGCCTGTTCGCTCCCTCCCACAGCCACCAGCCGCCGCCCGAATCGCGTCCGCGACAGGACCGCAGCCAGCACAACCGCGACGACGACCAATCCGATGAACGGCGCGAATCCCTGCCCGAGCGCGCCGAATGCGTCGGGCAGCGGCGTGAAGGGCACCCCGCCCGTCATAATGTTCGCCAGCGCGCGAAAAAGGAAGAGTGTCGCGAGCGTTGTGAGGATCGGGCTCAGCTTCCGCCACGTAATGAGCGCGGCGTTCACCCACCCGGCCGCCGCTCCCGCGCACAACCCCAGCCCCATGGCGAGCGGCCACGCCGTTCCGTGGAGCATCCGCGGCCCGGCCGTCACCGCCGCCAGCGCCGCCACCGCGCCGACCGACAGGTCAATCCCGCCCGTAAGAATCACCAGCGCCTCGCCGCACGCCAGGATTCCCAGCAGTCCCGCCTCCTGCGCCACCTGCTTCAGGTTCTCAGGCGTCCGGAACGCCGGCTTCGACGCAAACAGCCAAACCAGCGCCGTCACCAAAACAAGCAGCGCCGGCAGCTCACGGACCTTGAATATGGCAGGGGGTTGGCGAAGCGCGACAGGTGCAATGGCCATGGTGGACTGGGAAAGGCTCTCCGCGATTCGGATCACGACAACCACCCGACGCACGAGGGAGTCAGCGCGCCGCGCCCTCATCAATACGCCCGCCCCCTCCGATTCTCCTGCCTCTCCCGTCCTCCGTCCGGCAGGACGTTCGGCCGCGGGCCCGCGAGACACGGATTTTACATCCGTGGTTCCCGGCAGGCCCGCGAGACACGGATTTTACATCCGTGGTTCCCGGCAGGCCCGCGAGACACGGATTTTACATCCGTGGTATGCATGAACGAAGAAAGCCCGCGAGACATGCACTTTACGTGCATGCCTCGCGGGCCCGGCTCCTCTGTCCTCACAATATCACGTATGCGCCTACGCCGCTGACCTTAGCTCCTCGGCGCCATCGTCGCCCGCAACCACGCGGAGAAACTCCTCCGCAACCCTCGGATCGAAATGTGTTCCGCTCAACGATCGAATGTGCGCGCTCGTCTGCTCCGTCGACCATGCCTGCCGGTAGGGCCGGTCCGACCGCAGCGCGTCCCACACGTCGACAATCGCGAATATCCTGGCGGCAAGCGGAATCTCGTCCCCGGCGAGCCCCCGCGGATATCCCGTGCCATCCCACTTCTCGTGATGGCAGTAGGGGATATCCAGCGCGGGATTCAGGAACTGAATGGGGGAGAGCATCTCGAACGCGTAGATCGGGTGCCGCCGCATCAGCTCCCACTCCTCCTGGCACAGCGGACCCGGCTTCAGCAGGATGCTGTCCGGCACCCCCATCTTACCGATGTCGTGCAGCAGCGCGCCGCGCCGAACGTGGATGAGCGCCTCCTCATCGAAGCCCATCGATTCCGCCAGCCGCAGAGTAAGCTCGGTTACGCGCTGCGAGTGGCCCTCCGTCTCCTGATCCCGCAGGTCCAGCGCCCTCGACCACCCCTCAATCGTTGCATCATATGCGTTCGACAGCTCCTGATTGGCGAGCTGGAGCTGAGAGAGCAGCCGGGCATTGACAATAGCGATCGCGGCCTGGTTGGCCACCGTTACCAGGAACTCCTGCTGGTCCGAATCCGGGGCGTAGCTCTTGCGATGGAAAACCTCCAGCACGCCCACCACCTCGCCGCGACTCGTCATCGGCACCGCGACATAGGACTGGAATCCCTCCTCGTGCAAGCTGCACTTCATCCAGTCCGGACACTCGTCGGGGCAGGAGGAGACGATCGGCTCCATCGTTACGGCCGCCTTGCCCGCGCACGATTCGCCCAGCTTCAACCTGCGCGCGCGAATCGCCTCGCCCCGGAAACCGCGGCTGGCCGCATGGAGCAGCATGCCAGATTCGCGGTCGAGTTCCAGAATCGCCGCCGCGTCCACTCCTACGTGGGAAGGTATCTGGTCGAGCAGGATTGCCAGCGTCATGCCCAGATCGCGGCCGAAGTTAATCGCGATATCGATTGCGCGCAGCGCCGTTATCCGCTCGAACTGCTTCCGGATCTGTTCCTGCTGCTGCTTCCGTTCGGTAACGTCCGACACGATAGCGACATACTGCGAGACCGCGCCCTTCTCGTCCAGGATCGGTGTGCAATCGACGGACATCCAGCGGGCCTCGCCGCCGCGGACCGTGCCCTGAAGCTCCACGCTGAATCCGGCGGATCGCTCGAATCCACGGTGCATCTCGTCGGTTGCGATCGCGCCGCCATCGTGCCCTGCAACGAGTGTCTCCAGCGTCTTCCCCCGCGCCTCGTCCTCCGTCCAGCCCGTCATCCGGGCGAACGCTTCGTTCACCCACTCGACACCGTGGGCCGAATCGAGCATCACCACGCCGCTGTTCGTTTTCCGGGCCACCAGCGCCAGACGGTGCAGGTTCTCCTGCATGTTCAGGATTCGCGTGGCGACGCGCAGCCGCGCCTCCAGCTCGCCGGTGTCCAGCGGCTTAAGCAGGTAGTCGTCGACTCCCGCGCGCAGCCCTTCGGTGCGGTCCTCTTTCTGCGACTTGGCCGTCAGCAGAATGAAGTAGGTGTAGTGACCCCGGCCGGAGCCTCGCACCCTGCGGCAGAGCTCGAGCCCGTCCATCTGCGGCATCATCCAGTCCGAGATAACGATTCGGAAATCCTCGCGACCCAGCGCCTCCAGCGCCTCCTGTCCATTGGTGGCGGCAGTAACGGTGAAGCCTCGATTCTCCAGGCCCCGCCGCAGCACCATCGCCGAAATCGGATCGTCCTCCACTATCAATATGCGGTCAATATTGGAAACAGATACTTCTTTCATTATCGCCCCGACGGTCATGCCAATCATCATTGTGATCAGGCGGCCTTGCGTGGTGTGTCTGCCTCAGTCAGCGAGGCGAGGTGTATGGCAATCAGCTCGGAGAGGGTTTCAAACGCTTCCGCCATCTCTCGCACGGGCTGGATCAACGCGGAGCTCGCGTCGGATTGGTTCGACCCCGGCCCGGCCAGCCGCTCAACGCGTTCGCACGCCGCGGCGAACGCGTTCGCCCCGACAGCTTTTCCGCTGCCCTTCAGCGCGTGCGCGATATGATTCAATTCTTCAGGGCTCCAGCCGCCCGAATCCAGCGTTGCAAACGCAAGTGCGCTGGTAGTCTCTTCCACGAATCGGGAGAGAACCTGCACCTCGAAATCGAGATCGCCCTCGCTCACTTCCCTCAGTTTTGCGGGGTCGAAAGTCGCGTCTCGGGCTGTTGGCGGCGATTTCTTCGGAGCGGCTATATCAGGCGATGAGTCCGCCTTCCGAGACCAGTCCGCCCCCGAAGGCGCCAGGGCCGACGGGCTCCATTGCTCAAGCACGCGACGCAGCGCCGACTGCGAGATCGGCTTGGTGATATAGTCGTCCATTCCCGCGGAGAGACAACGCTCGCGATCGCCTTCCATCGCGTGCGCGGTCATCGCGATTATTGGGAGATGGCCGCCGGATTGCGACTCCGCTTCGCGTTCGCGAATCAGCCTTGTCGCCGTCAACCCGTCCATCTCCGGCATCTGTATGTCCATCAACACGAGGTCGTAAGCGCTGCTGCGGAGAGCCTCCAGCGCATCGCCGCCCGTCTCCACCACGTCTATCGCGCAGCCGAACTTTTCGACAACCTTCCGCGCCACCTTCTGATTCGTCGCATTGTCCTCGGCAAGCAATATGCGAAGCCAGAGCGCGGGCCTGGCCTCAATAAATTGCCGCTCACCGGGCGCTTCGGGGATCGATGACTGGTCGCCGAATAGAACGGTCTGAAGCGTCGAGAGGAGATGCGCCTGGCGTACCGGCTTGGTGAGCAGTGCCGCGAAGCCCTCGGAGTGCGCCTGCGCATGCTTACCCGGCTGCCCAATCGAAGAGACGAGCACGAGAGGGATAGACCGGAGGGCCTCAATCGACAGGATCGCGCCCGCCGTCTCCGTTCCGTCCATTTCGGGCATCTGCATGTCGAGCAGAATCACGTCCACCGGCTGCGCGCCCGCAATCCCGGCCCGCAATTCCGCCGCCAGCCATGCCATCGCCTCCGGGCCGCCGGCCGCTTCCACCGACTCGCATTCCCACCCGCGAAGCTGCTCTCGCAGGATTCGCCGGTTGGTCGCGTTGTCGTCAATGATGAGTGCGCGCTTCCCCGCGAGACTCACCGGCGGCTCGGATGCCGCTATCGCGGGCGCGGCCGCCTTTGGGAAACCGAGGCGAATCCAGAACGTGCTTCCCTCCCCGGGCTCGCTGACAACTCCGATCTCGCCGCCCATCAGGGTCACGAGCTGCCTGCAAATGGTCAGCCCCAGCCCCGTGCCGCCGTATTTGCGCGTTGTCGACCCGTCCGCCTGCGTGAAGCTCTCGAACACCTCGGCCTGCCGCTCCGGCGCAATTCCGATCCCGGTGTCACGGACCTCGATGAGCAGCGTCGCCGTCTCCGAGGTCTCGCCGACACACTTCGCCTCGATGAGGACCTCCCCGCGCTCCGTAAACTTCACCGCGTTGCCGACCAGATTCGTAAGGACCTGTCGCAGGCGCGCCGCGTCGCCGTTCAGGTAACGTGGTGTCTCGCTCGTCAGGTGGCAGGCCAGCTCGACCGACTTTTGCCACGCGCGCGGCGCAAGAAGATCGCATACCTCTTCCACGACGGCCCGGAGGTCGAAATCCACCTCCTCGATCGCCAGCTTGCCCGCCTCGATCTTGGAAAAGTCCAGAATATCGTTGATCACGGTCAGCAAGGCGTCCGCGCTTGCGCGGATGGTCTCGGCGTAGTCGCGCTGCTCCCCGTTCAGGTCGGTGTCCGCGAGCAGGCCGGTCATCCCGATGACACCGTTCATCGGAGTCCGTATCTCGTGGCTCATATTCGCGAGGAACTCGCTCTTCGCGCGGCTCGCAGCCTCGGCCGCCACGGTCAGCTCGCGTGCCTGGGTCAGCGCGCTTGCGAGCTCCTCGTTAGCACGCGCCAGGTCCTCTTCAGCTGCCTTGCGCTCGCCCACCTCCCGCTCCAGTTGCTCCGTGCGCCGCGCAACGCGATCCTCCAGGCTGCCGTTCGCCGCCTGAAGCGCCTCATCGCGGGTCTCCACCTCGGAGAGCATCGCGTTGAACCCATCGATGAGCCGCCCGACCTCGTCGCTCTGCGTCTTCGTCGCGCGAAGCGCGTAGTTCCGCTCCGCGGTTACCGCCTCCATCGTGCCCACCAGCGCCAGAATCGGGCCAGAAATCGTGCCCTGGAGTCGGGCGGCAAGCAGAAACGCGATGAACGCCACGCACAGGACCAGCACCGACACGATCTGCGCGTATCGCCGGATGCGCTCCGTCAGATGGCGCATGTCGGCCCGAAGAAATACCGTGCCGATGGTCTCGCCCTTCAGGACGATGGGTCGAAACACCGCCAGGCTGCCCGAATCGAACCGCTGACCCGCCCCTTTAAGTGTTTTCGGGTGCAGTCCGGCGGCTGGATGGTCGTCGTCCTTGAACGCGAATAGCCGCCCGTCCGGCAAATAGATTGCGGCAGATACCACCTCGGGCTTGACGTGGACCGCCGCCAGAATCTCGGTTGCCGCCGCCGCATCGCTGAAGGAGAGCGCCGCCGTAGTGTTGGCCCCGAGGATCTTCGTCTGCGTGTCCAGGTCCGCCACCATCTGCTGTCGGAAAGTAATCAGGTCGTACGCGACGAAGCCGCCCGACGCCAGCACGAGCGACAGAAGGCTCACTCCGGTGATGATCAGCGTTAATTTGCGGCGAACGGAGAGGTTTCGAAATCTCATCTATTTGGAATCCGACACGATCCTGGCAAGCGCAAGCAGCCTGGAGCTGATAACAAGATGGGCCCGCCTCGCGGCATCCGGGTTGATCTCGAATCGCACGCGCCCCTGCTCGACGAAGAACCCGGCGACGCCGCCGTGCGATGCGAATCCGGGCGTCTCGCCGATGGTCAGAACCGCGGCGCCCTGGAGCACGCCGGGCAATTGTGGAACGCGCTCCCGCTCCGATGCGGATACGAACATGATGTGGCAGGCGCGCATCTCCGCGCCCCAATGCATCCGCTTCACGACAAAGGCGTGCCCGTTCACGCTCTTCCCCTGAACCGCGCGGTCTATTATCGAACCGAACGGATCGGACCCCGCAATGCCGAGGACAAACGGCGAATCGGCACGGTCGAAGCTGCTCGCCGGCCAGTCCACGTACTTGGCAAAATTGAAAACGAACGCCGCCTTGACCTCATACTCCCGGTCATGGTCGGAATCGCCCCTTGCGGCCGTCGCGCCCATCGCCACGCAAACGAGCGCTCCCAGCAGCGCGCTCCGGAATCGCCTGCCAGCCATGCCGCGTCGAAAGTCGTCCCCTCTGCCCGCAGCCCTTTGCGACCGTCCAAATTCCACTTCGAAGTTCACCCCACCCAATAGCATTCAAGAGGAACCACTCGGAATCTCACGCGCCGTCCCTCGTCACGAAGGGTGAATCTCTGTACAAACCTGACCATGTGCCTCCGAACGTGCCGGCGTTCGTCCCTGAAATGCCGAAGGCTCAATCAATCCGGCTAGAACCGCATTGTCAGCTTCCCGTAAACGTTGCGCTCGACAAGCGCGGGCACCTCGAACAGCGTCTGCGTGAACTCCCTGTGCGGAGCCCCGAACAGGTTTCGCCCCCCGATGCTCACCTCGGTCTGCTTGTTCGGTTTCCAGCCCAGCCGCATGTCCACCCGCTGGTACTGGGGAGTCGATCCATACACAAGCGAGTCCACGAAATACGCGTCGAGCTCGAATTCGAACCGGTGCGGAAGACTCAGATGCGACCGAAGGTTCACCTGGTGGCGCGGCGTCGAATCGCGGCCGTCGGCGTCCTTCCCGAACGGGTCCGTGCTCGCGGGATTCAGGTTGATGTGCGACTCGAAATAGGTATAGGCCAGCGCAAGATTCCACTGCTTCGACACCGTCCATCTGCTCGCCAGCTCGAACCCGTGCGTCTTCCCATAAACCATGTTGCTGAACAGAATGGGAAGTTCGATGTGGGGTACGGGCGACGCGGCGAACGATGGGCTGCCGGCCTCGAAGCTGCGCAGGTCGTCGTACTCGTTGTAAAAGGCCGCGAGGTCGAATACCAGCCGCGGGCCCGCGTCGAAGCGATACCCCAGCTCATGCGAGATAACTCTCTCCGAAACGAAGGCCGGATTGCCGAGAAGGTTGTACACAACCGGAAGTCCGCTGGTGGGATCGGGAGCCACGCTGGCTACGAGCGATCCAAGCTGATCGGTCTGGCTCGGTGTTCGCACCGCCCTGGATACCGCCGCCCAGAGCGTATGGTGCTCGTCCGGCGTCCACGCGAGCCGCGCGTTCGGCTGTACTTCGAACCCTGTGTAATCGTTGTGCTCGAATCGCGACCCGATCGTCAGGCGGACGTTGGGCCGGACCGGCGTTTCCAGATGGACAAACGCGGAGAAGACATTGTCGCTTGTGTTCGGCGCGCTGTAGGAATTGGCGAACGACCCGCTTGTCGTGGCCGCCGTATTGCGGAAACCGAGGCCGCCGACGAAGGTACTGTTGTGCCGCAGCGCTGCCCGATGCTGGAAGTCGATGTCGAACGTGTCCCGTGTCTCCTGAATCTCTGGGATCTCGCGCTGGCTGCGGTCGTAAAACATCTGTAGCGAGGTCTCGCTGCCCGACTGGAATCTTCGCGTCCATCGCGAAAGCAGGTGCCAGTCCGCCACAGGGAACTTCTGGTCGACCGTCACGGAGTACGGCGCCGTGAGCGTTGGGAAATTGGACCGCTGGCCCTCGACGCTGCCATCGAGCTCTCCCGAAAAGAGGAGCGATTCGCCCGGCTTCCGATCCCAGTCGAACCGGAACCCTCCGCGCAGGCTGTCCCACCCGTCTTTTCCCCGCGTCCCATCCTCATAGAGGCTGTCAGCGCGCGAAAAATACTTCGCGTAAACGCGGTAGTATGCATCCGGGCTCGACTTCGCGCCGTATCGGTACGTGAAGGTTCCGCGCTCCACATTGCCCGCGCCGAGAGCGAGCAGGCTGCCCTGGGCGTCCTTCGCGTTTTTCGTAATGATGTTGATAATTCCGTTGACCGCATTCGCGCCCCAGAGCGCGCCGCCGGGTCCGCGAATCACTTCAATTCGATCGATGTCCTCAATCACGGTGTCCTGCGCGTCCCAGAATACGCCGGAGAAGAGGGGAGTGTAGACGCTCCGCCCATCGATCAAAACGAGAAGCTTGTCGGCAAACCGATCGTTGAAGCCGCGGATGCTGATGGCCCACTTGTTGGCATCGATGCGCGCGACCTCGACGCCCGGCGCCATCCGAAGCGCCTCCGGAATGGACGTCACTCCCGACCGGCGGATATCTTCCTGCGTAATGACGAACACGGCGGCGGGAACCGCCGACAGCGGCTGCGCCTGCCTGGATGCGGTCGTAACCTGAATCTTCATCAGGTCCTCAATCCCGAGCTGCGTCAAATCCTGTGGCTTGTTCTGCGCGGCCGCCGCATTCGGCGTCGTGGCGCCGCTCGCAGGGTTCGGGGGCGAATCATCGGCACGGACGCCAGAGCAGAATATTAAAAGGATGGTGGCCACGCCGCCGGCGAAGAGACGTGCCGCGCGGTGGCGTAATGGATCCAGCGTCATCGTGACCTCATCGTATGGGCGAAGCCGCTCAAGCTGCCTCGTCAAAGGATTGCGCCAGCGCCGTTGCCTGCGCCACGCCAGCTATCAACTGTCTGCATTACCAGTATCGGCAATTACGAAACCGTTTTTCAGGCAGTCCAGTCCGCCGTCCGCGCGAAATCGCAGCCCGCGCGAACCCGGGTCACGCGCACCTGCGGTGTTTGCGGAAATCGAATTGCAGGCGTGAACACAAACAGAGGCCGCAGCACCGATGGCGCCACGACCTCCACATCCAATTGGCTACTACCCTGGCATCCCGCGCTTACATCGACGCAATCCGCCGTGAGG
>Ga0068855_100001552_pt1 | contig 28894 bp, 29 predicted proteins | sample KBSCornC52_FD_66592 | JGI IMG/M metagenome (GOLD analysis project Ga0068855, IMG submission 66592) | Corn rhizosphere microbial communities from Kellogg Biological Station, Michigan, USA - KBS Corn C5-2 | ecosystem: Host-associated > Plants > Roots > Rhizosphere > Soil ... | reverse complement strand
AGAAGCACATCGCCATCCAATTGGATGTTCGCCTCGGCAGGGAGAGAATACGGCGGAATCTCTAGCCGCAACCAGTAGATGAAGGCGTAGCCGAGACCGATTCCGACCGCTCCTCCCAATATGGAAAGTAAAACGTTTTCGGAGAGGAACTGGCGCACTAGCCTTCCTCTCTCCGCGCCAAGCGCCGCACGTACAGCCACTTCTCGTTCACGTGTGATGCCGCGTGCCAACGCCAGATTAGCCAGATTCGCGCAGCCGATTAGCAACACCATCCCCGCAGCGGCGAACAAAACATACAGTGAAGTGCGAAGCTGCGGGCCTACCAGCACGTCCGCGAAGGGATCCACAATGATCCCGAAACCATTGTTGGTATCGGGGTAGGTTTTGGCGAACTGGGCTGCAAGAGCGTCCATCTGTGCACGGGCTTGCTGTACGGTGACACCGGGCTTCAGTCGCGCGAACGCGCCCAACCAATGGAGGCTACGCGTCATCTCAAAGGGTGCAAAACCCATCGGCTTGGCGATCTGAAAAGCCGTCCGATCAAATACGCTGCCGGCGGGCATGACCCCGACCACGGAATACGGTTCGTTATCCAGACGGATTGTGCGTCCGACGATGCCGCGGTCTTCGCCAAAGTGGTTTACCCACAGGTCATGGCTGAGGATCACAACGTGGTCCCTGCCATACTGGTCCTCCTCTGGCAAAAAGGTACGGCCTAGCATGGGCTTGACGCGTGAGAGGTCGTAATAACTCGGAGAAACGCGGACGCCGCGTAATAGCAGTGGGTCAGCGTCGCCAGACCGATCTGTGCCGGTTAATGTAGCGCTCCAACCTGTTTGCCCCGCGACGAATTCGAAAACCGAGGTCTGCTTTTGCCAGTCGAGAAAATCCAGGGTTGTAGTGCCGAATGGTCCGCTCGGAAGATGCTCAAGCACGCGCATGATGCGATCCGGTTCGGGATACGGTAACGGTTTCAGCAGCACATTATCGACGAAGCTGAAAATGGCGGTGTTCGCGCCGATGCCGAGCGCGAGGGTGAGAATGGCGACCGCGGTAAATCCCGGGCTCCGGCGGAGCATACGCGCCGAATACCTGAGGTTCTGCATGAGATCGGACAAGGATCCTCCTCGGGGGATAACGTTGTCTTTTACGGAGTGTATCAGCCTTGGGCGCCTACTGGTGTGCGACTTGAGTGCGGTACTCCATTATCTGGGGCATCGCGTTTTGGAGCATTATCGGCAGTCATTCGAACGTCATTTTCGCAGCGATAATGCAGGTGTAAAATCTTAACGATGTTTGGTTAGGATTGCACGGCCATATGAGTAGGGTCGTTGTTGCAGCATTCCTTGCTCTGGTGGGAGCCTCGGGCCAGCAGTATAGGGTTTCAACGATTGCGGGAGGTGTGCCACTACCTTCCCCACAGACAGCTCTCCACGCTTCCATCGGCGATATCGGAGGTAAAGCGATCGGCTCAGCGGGTTACTTCTTTATCAGCTCGGTAGACCTAGGATGTGTTTTCAAAATCGATCCCAACGGCAGCGTGACACGCGTCGCTGGAACCTGTCAGCTGGGCTATTCCGGCGATGGCGGCCCGGCGGTGCGCGCTCAGTTAAATCAGCCCAGTGGACTGGCGCTTGATCAGAACGGCCCGCTGTACATTACGGATCGTGGTAATCAGGTAATCCGTAAAGCGTCAAAGGAGGGTACGATCACAACGGTCGCCGGAGGCCATGCCACCACAGAACAACTAACTATGCCTACGGCTGTCACCGCCGACAGCTCAGGTAATCTCTACATTGCGGATTCGAGCAATAGCCGCGTCCTGCGAATCGCAACCAATGGTACGGTCTGGCGCCAAGCGGCCGCCCAAACTGTCGGAACTTTCGACACCCCGGCAGGCACTTGTGCGGCTGTGCCAGTCGATCGACTACGGTCAAATCCTGGATCTTCAGGTTCGAGATCGGGAGCCGCAGTTCAGCCCGGCACCTACGGTGCTGTTGGATATCAAGCTCGACACGGCCAGAGTCGGTCGGCCCGAATCCGAACTTTCGGATTTCGCTTTGTGCGACGAAGTCTGTCGGTTGCTGGACCGGATTGACGAGTTGCAGACCGGCCAAGTTCAACGGATCGAGGTGCGGGCCGGGATTCCCCGTCGGGTACTCATCGAAGCGAAGTTAACGGAGGCGGCACGATGACGCCACTCGGAACCGCCCTGGCGTGAGCGGCGCGCCCCCGGCGGGCAAAAGGCCAGCACTCGACGGATGGCGAAATCCCGTTGCTCGTCGTGTTACCCTCGAAATTTCATGCCTATTGACCAAATCCTCCACTTCCTGATCGCAGAACGTGACAAGTTGAACCGAGCTATCGAGGCCCTCCAAGGGTCTGCGAAGAGGCGGGGGCGTCCGCCGAAAAATGCAGCGATTGCCGCAGCAGTTGTCCCGGCTCCAAAGAGAAAGCGGAGACGCCAGAGCGCCGCACAGCGGGAAGCACAGGCTGAGCGCATGAAAGCCTATTGGGCGGCGAAGCGAAAGAAGCAAACGAAAAGATAGCCCGGTCACGGAGAGTCGGCGGACCGAAAGGCGCCGGTGTTGCGCCACGGACGCACCACGTGGCGTTCTGGCGGCCGTTCGTTAGGTAGCCTTATAGCTCGTAATTGGCGCAACGTCGGCCCCCGTCCCGCCTCTCAGGCCGGCCTTGCAGGTGTTGCCGCACGCTGTTAGGGCCAGTCCAATTCGCGAGGCCCACGGGGCACGAAAACGGGTGGCGCACTTTGCAGGATCCAGCGTGCGATGTACGGACCAATTCGAGCACCGCGGCGATAAGAGCCCCTCGGGGGGTAGATAACCGGGGGCGGCCTCCGGTCGGCCGATGAATAATAAGGATGACAGCCGAGCAGCGTGAGGTCCTCGATTTCCTAGCGAAGGAATGGAAACTTCGTCTCGCCAGGCAGGAATGGCTGCTTAAGGAGAGCGGAAGGATTTCGAGCTATACGCGCGTCCCTGGCGGGCATCGACGATTCGTCAACTTCGGGAACTCGGGTACATTGACGCGCGAAATAGAATCACCGACTTAGGGCGGGCTAATGCGCAGAGAATCGCCACATAAGCTGAGCGGCGCGGATACCTAACGCAGACCACCATGGGATACTTTGAACAAAATGCACGGACGAAAACACGATCAGCCGAAGCCGGACATGAACGACGCTGCGGTCCGGAGCATTTTTGTGAACGCGACGGCCGAAGTTGGAGCTGACCCTGCGTTTGTTTTATGCCTTCCGGCAGACCGGCGTCTACGTTTGCCAGGAGAATGAGAAGCGCCTCTCGCCAAGCTCGCTGCGAGCCTTCGACGCTGCCGTAGACGAATACTACGCCGCACTCACACGCTGCCCGGTGGCCGATCACGGCGATCAACGATGTTGGCCGGTCCCTGAACTAAACTGCGGCAGATTGCGGCGAGTCTGAAGTTGTGCGTTCCACGTCCTGTCAACCTCTTCGTTGTTGTTCTTGTGGTTGCATCGTGGGCGCTTCGACCGCAAATCTATACTCGAAGTTCTTCTCCCGGCCGAGACAGCGACCCTGTGAAGCGGCGCACCGGTTGAATTGAACATCTAAGCATTAGAATTGCCGCATTCTGGATGCTAAATGCAGGAGAGGGAATGACGATACGCCCCCGAACGTTATCGAAACGCGATGTCTCCCATATCTATATCGATGGGGCCTCGGACGGCATCGTTTTCCACAAGCGGGCTCGGAGCTACGTTCTGGTCTTCATCGGCCTCGGCGCGGGCTCTGACGGAGGCGTGTGGATGTGCAGCCTTTGTCTACTCTCTAGAAGACTCCGGCACTTGCCAGTTGTATCCGCCAAATTGGTCCGCCCACATAGAGTGGGCCCTCTAACTTGACGAAGGCCGGGGCTTCGCCCTCGATAACCCACACGTGCGTGTCCGCCGGCTGCTTCCCCATCAAGCGTGCCAGGAACCCGGTGACGCCGCCGATTTCCACTTTTATGTCATAGTGCATGGCTTTGTAACGGAAGCTTCCAATCGTGAAGGGTTCCTCGCCGAGCGGGAGGATGGCAAGTTTGACGAGCCGCGGCTTTGGCGTGGTCGCCACCATTGACACTGTCGTCTGCGGCACACTCGGCTTTATGTCCTTCACTAATGTGAAAAGCAGGCCGTTGGCGACGTCGGGCGGAAGCTCAAGCCGCTCGGCAATGACTTTCTGTTGGGCCTTGTCGTCGGTATAGCGAATCTTAACTTGGCCTGTGGAAGCGTCGATCAGGGTGTCCACAGATTGCTTGAACGACGGACCTCTCTGAATGAGGTGATCGCTCAAGAGCCGGAATGTGCCGCGCTGAGAGAATATGGTCGTTTCCTCATAGATCGAACCATCTTTGAAACGAAATATCAGATGGTTGGTTACACGATCACCCTGTGCGTCTTGCGTCATCTGACCATCGGCGAGGGCCTTGCCTTCAAGAGTGCGCAGCACAAGGAATCCATGCACCAGGCCTTCGGTATGGTGCACAGGTATTGTATCTGCTAACAGTGCGTTTGGTTGCAGCATGGCGGCACACGCCAGCAAAAAAGCGATCAGTCTGGACCAGGCTCCTGAGGATTGTAGTTCTATAGCGTAACCGGCGCCCATAGGCGCGACGCGGCCTGTTTGTGCCACTTCCGTACCGACACCGGTGGCCTCGATGCATTGATCCACTAATTTGCCGTACATACCTTCAAAACTTACGAGCCATGATGGCCTGAATGTCCCGCCCGCGGGTTGAGTGAGGTCGTGGGGGACGACCGTTAGACTGGGCAGCGTGCACCCACGTTTCAACAAAATTGGGGCCGCCTACGGCCTTGTCGATTCAGCGGCTGAAAAGTACGTGATTCCAACCACCCCTGTTAAAATTCGTACGCGCAATCGAATTCATCGAGAACTACGCACGCCTTGGCAAGGGCCAGGGAGGATGGCGGGAAGATTATCAGTATTTCAGCCAGGAGGCGGGGATCTGATTCGATGCAGAAAGCGAGAGGGCCGATCGGTGCGCCGGGCACGGCACACCAGCGCCACCACAGTGGCAGGCCGTCTGCGCGATCGCTCTCTTCACCCCAGGGCTTGTCCCTGTAGTCCTCGCACACTCAGAGTGCTCCGCCGCATACTTTGCAAGTTCGCCGTTGGCTCACACCTTCATGGTGCGCAGGTAATTCTGCCTAAAATCGCTCCCAAATAGGGAATGGCATTGGCCGCGATTCTGAAGCGCAGGTTGAAGAAGTTCGTCCGGCTAAGAAGAGACAGATGGGAGACCTCCCGCCAAACGTTGTAAGAGCAATAATGCCGCGCGTTCCTGGCTAGCCTCCAATACACCGATCAGATTGATAACGCGGACGTTGCGAATCGACCCGAAACACCCGTCCCGCGTAGAGAGTCTACCTAGTAGGAGGTGCGTTATGAGGCCTGGAACTTTAGCCTTGATCCCCTTGGCGGCGGGTGTATTGTTCGCCCAAGCCAGGACCACCACAACGACCACAACCAGAACAACTTGGGATGGCACGCTCGTCGACGCCTCGTGCCAAAACACGAAGACTGAACATCGAGAGTCCACCCAGATCAACCCCGATCGCAGCACAACAACCCGCACCGAGACTACCCGTACCGAGAATGGCGAGTGCCCGGTGAGTGCATCTACAAGCAGCTTTGGGTTGATCACGTCGGACGGGCGGTTCATCCGCTTTGACGATCCAAGCAACGCGCGCGTTGTGGAGTTCGTCAAATCGAACAAGTCCTTCAGCAGCGGCGCTCCTCTGAGAGTCAGTATCGTAGGCACGTCGCATGGAGACCTTGCTGTTGTGGAGTCCCTGAACGCTGAGGGCTCCGCAGTAACGGCGTCGACAGAACCGTCGGAATTTATCTTCGATGCCCGATACCACGATGACGATGGCCGCCTCGTGATTAACTCAAGGGGCGTGAGCTTCCAAGATATAAAGGAAGCGAAGCACTCACACAGTTGGTCCTACGAACAGATCAAAGAAATGAAACGGGACGGAAGCGAGATTAAAATACAGCCCATTTCAGGCGGTGATTTCGAGTTTCATGTCCAGGGGCCCGGAATGTCGGACAACGCTTACCGGATGATCGCCGATCGTATCGCAGCCGCCAAGAGCCGGTAGCCGACCGCAACTCTTCGGGGGGGCTTGAACTCTCGAATCTTGGGAGCAAGCCCCCACCGTCGCTTCCCACGCAAGTCCGATCACCAGACTGGCGCGCATCTTACGTCTCGGTTTCGGCCGTCGTCCAATTTGGATGGCTGGGGTTTCGGAGAGTCCTGAGCGCATCAATTGCCTGGCCGTGGGCCCGATCTACGATTTGCAGAAGGGCTCAGCTTCAAAAGCCATGCGTCCGAAGCAGGGCGTCGATGTTCCCTAAGTATGTCGGCTCTTGAACCAGTCGGGGCGTGACATCGATATAAACCTTCATATCGGCCCGCAAACCACAAAGAACCTGGTGCTCCCGGCACTTGGAGGAGCGCCGCGTCTCCGTTGATATTTCCGCCATGGAAAATAAAGAAGGTCCAACCGTTTCAACGCAAAAGTACTATGCTTCATATCACGATTAAAGTAGCAATGGAATCCGATATAAGTCCTAAGTTGACCCTGTAAGCCAGGAGGGGAGAACGCTGGGTGGGCTGTTCTCCAGCTTCTCCTAACTCATTGAGCCGTCCGGCGTGGATTTTTTGGCGCCCCGGGCCGATGCAGAATCGATGCTTCACACGCGTGGATAGCCTCACCAGGAAGATGGGGTGTGCTCATTGGGGCACGGGCTCGCTCGTTTCATAACCAATCTTCTTTTCTTCTGGTGGCTTCAAATCCGGTTGAAGCATGATCGCAAGTACAAATTTCCAGGGCACCATGAGTTTTTGAACTGGACGATCCGGCCATTTCGTCTGACCACTGTTTAGTTCAATCCAAAGCCCGCGACGATCGATGGCGTCAAGAATTTGCACTTCCAGGAGACTGCTTCGATCCCCGACTGCATTAGCATCTTCGGGCGACCCAACGAAGAGCTTTACCGCTCCCAGCTGTCGCCATTCTGAAGAAACGATGACTGCGGCGTGAGTATGTTTTGCAATCTCCATTTACCTTCTCCTTCTTCTTCGGTAGTTGGATCCGTTGCCGTTTCCACGCTGCCCTCCGCGATCTTATGGATCAGCCGATCCACTAGGGCAATAATACCGGCGACGCACCCCGTCACAAGCCATTTTTCGATCGTAGCTATCTCCTTGAAGAGGAGAAGCTTGGCGGGTTGTTTTTGTTTCATCGCACCGGGCTGGTGGCAAGATCGATATCGACCAGCGCGCCGCTAATGAGAAGGACGATGCCGCGGCGTTGCTGTTGCTCAAAGAGAAGGCATAGGCAGCCAACAGCTTTACGTGATCATCGAGATACGTGGTTCGAGCCGCAGGAACTCAAACATTGTGAGATGAGAACGCCCGGCTGAAAATGATTCTTGATGTGTTTATCCTTGATTTGTTTTATCAGAGAAGTAAGTAACAATATCATTACGGAGCGTCATCATTACGGAGCGTCGACACTTAGTCATATCAGGAATCATGCTTCCAATAATTTCCGTACGCGCAGAGATGTTTAGCTCATGTCTTCCCGCGCCAACAGCATTTCCCGGATACGCTCGATGTGGACTAATGTGATAGCTCTTCCGCGACACCTGGCTCCTTTTTAATAGTAATGCTCATACTTTTGCATGGACGATGCCTTTTGGCACCAGCTCGGGAAATGACAGCTGGTCAGTTCCGCCAGCTTCAGCGACCGGGGTCCACCACCGCTAAGACACGAGTGCCCGACCCGTCGCCAGGGTATCGCAGACAAATCGAATGCGCACTCCTGATTAGATCTGATCACGTGCGAGATTGGGGGCCACATGCGAGAGCCACTTTCGCTTGAGTGCCGCATAGCCTGTCCCTCCGTTCGACACAGCCGGCAAATGCGCATCACGCCAACCGAATGATCGCGTCGCACGAGCGCAAATTCATACGAGCCCTATCGGTACCGCGGCTTCTGCCAGGCCAGCGCGATCAGGGCTCCCGCATAGGCCCGATGCGTCCGACTTCAATTCGTAACGATAGCTGCCGCCATCCATCCCCAGCAGCGACCAGGCCCGGAGCCGGTCACGATGGTAAAGGCGTCGGCGGCGGTTCGTCTTCATCGGGATCCGGCGGCGCATCCGACGGTAGCGGAATTGGCGGCGGCGGAATTGGGTATGGAGGATCTTGCGGCGTTCCCATGCTCTAATTCCCGCGCTTCACTTTCGGGTACATTGCATTTTGCCTCCAAGCTTGGACGACTCCCTGAAGGACCCCAGTCAAGCGTCCAGGTTCGCTTGCGTGTCATCTTCCAAAGCTGGACTCGGCTTTGAGGTAACCGCCGGTATGGATACTAGCGGGATTCCCCGGACGTCGTCTGGATTTCGTTTACCACCTGCTGCACATTAGGAATCTGGGCGGCTGCCAATTCCGCTTGCGTACGCGTCGCCGAGGCCGCGACCTTACCCGTGAGGATTACCACTCCGTTCTTCGTCTTGTGCTTTACACCCGTGAGTCCGGCGGATTTAAATGCAGCGTCCAGGTTCTTGTTGATCGCGGCATCTTGATCCGCACTCACTTCCTTGGCGACTTTCGCGAACGGAGCAGGTTGCACACCGACTTCATTGGCGACTACTTGGCCTCCGGCCGCAGCTTTTGCTAGGGACTCCGCCCGGTCTTTGTCTTCCTTGGAGTCCACATGGCCGCCGATTGTCACAATACCTTTGCTGCGATCTTGGGAGACCGTCACGTCCTTAAGTCCAGCGTCTTTCAAAGACTTCTCCGTGGCATCCGTCACGTCGGCAGATTTTGGCTGATTGGAGCACCCTGCTGCCAGACCGAGAACTGCCACCAGCAATGTTAGTCTAAACATGGATTTCCTTCCCGATCCAGGTTGATTCACTGTCCCGCAGTTTGGCCTATTTCACCCTAGTTTTGACTCTCTGTCCTCGCCCTTTTATGCCATAAGATATATGCTCCGTCAATATGCTGTCTAAGAGTTTCTTTCTGGGCATCGAATGAGTGTGGAAACGAAAACGGTCTGGAAGAATCTCATTGAGTGGCTAACACAAGTTGCGCCGAGACAAGCGGCGCGGCGCGCTCCCCAGGAGGCGTTTTAATGAACTCGAACTTCAAATGTGCACATCCAGCTTGCACCTGCTCGGTAGCTGAAGAGGATGAATACTGCAGTGTGTACTGTCAAGATGCGGGAAAAGAGGAAGTCGAAATCTCTTGCGACTGCAAACATTCTGGTTGCGGGCTAACTCTAGCATCCAGCGGTCGACCACTATCGGGTAACCAAGACTGGTCAATATAGGAGGCTTGAATCCTATTGCAACAAGAGTTCGTGCCGCGTTACTCGCAGTTGAACCCTGCCGAGTCGACCAACTTTGGAAGTTAGGGCGTCGTGAACTATTATCGGTAGCGCTTCAACCACCAGGAGCGTCCGCGCCTTGACCAATGCGTGACGCGCCCGGAGGACCGCCAGGTGGGCCTGAGCCTCCGCACCGCGGTGCCGCACCGGACCTAAAAGATTCGGGTCGATGCGGGCCAAACGCGCCAGCGTCCGCGCGTCCAGCCGATCGTCTTTGCGCGTGCTCTCAGCAATCAGACGTACATTGCGTGGCTTGGCGACGATGACTTCATAACCGAACCCCTGCAGCTGCCGGCTCACCCACGGCGAATGGCACCCGGGACTCGCCCCTGGCAATCAGCTCCACCACGAGATTTTGACCTTCAAGTAAGTCGCCTAGTCCCCCGGAACCTTCCGTGTTCACTTGATGCCTCTATTTCCTAATACGTAAAGAGACCTCTACCAGAGCGGCGCGCAAATTACGAACCGATGGCCCCAAACCGCGTTCGAGCAAACGCACAAACCATCGATATAACCCCACAAATACTAAGCCGTTTCACTTCGGTGGTTTGCCGACAACTCATCCAAGTGATCCGAGATGTAAGAATACTCGCATGGGATCTGTTCAAAAATCTGTTGCAACGCTACGCATCTGGGCCGACGATCTTGTTCCGGACCAGGTCTCAAGCCAGCTTGGCTGCCCTCCTACGGCATCCCACCAGAAAGGTGACACCATTGTGGGCGGGCGAACGAGTAGGACTGGAAAATGGTCGCTACGCAGCACAGATCATGAGCCCGAGAACCTTGATGCGCAAATTGTCGAAATCCTGAGCAAAGTAACGAATGATATGGACGTTTGGGGGAATCTGGTGAGCAGGTATCGCGTTGATCTCTTTTGTGGCTTATTCATGGCCAGTGAGAACGACGGAATAACGCTATCCTCCAGTTCACTGACTGCACTAGGTCAGAGGGGTATCGAGCTATCACTCGATATCTACGGGCCGGAGGAGGTTTGAGGGAACGGAAACATCCACTTGACGGAAAACGCCGAAACCGTACATGTGGGTAAAGTTGCCGTTCGCTAGTGAATGGTTTCAGCCCCGTTAATGTTCATTATCGGTAGGCATTTCTAGGCGCGACCGGCGATCGCCGCGCCAGCCACCTGCCGCAGGGAGCGCCGTGACTGAGTACCATTGATTGGGTTTCGGTTCCGTCTGCATCGACGAAGGCAATTGTGTGTTCTGTGACGCCGTGGTCGAGTGGCACAAGGTCAGCTTCGAGCCGTTCTAAGCGTCGGACGAGGGTTCGGTTGATCACTCCTGCCCGACCTCTGCCTTGGCTTGGTTCCTACGCACCGCTTGGGCACGCCATATGGCTTCGGCAATTGATTCGCGTTGACGGCTAGGACGCGGCAGAGTCGCCGGCGGCAGTGTCGCTCCTGCAGGCAAGCCTTCCATGCGTCGGCGATTTTCCATAATCGCTTCTACTATGCTCCGATCCTGTCGCCCGCTATCCGCGCGACGAGCTAAGTGCACCTCAAGTTTGGAAACTCGCTTATGGATTCCGGCCATAGTCGCTTCACGCATCCGAACGTTCTGTCATTAAGCGCAGCGGAAACCATGAGCCTCCGCGTAGTCTTTTCGTAAATACGTTTCCAATTCCTGCGCGTTCAGGCCATCCGGGATCTCGTAGAGGTAGACAATGCCGAAGCCCGGGCCGGCAGGCAAATGCCCGCATTCTCGAAGGATCTCAATGCACCTGTGCTCATCGAGTGCCAGTTCCCGTGCGGCCGCGCTCATCACCAGTAGGACCGGCGTCCCCCGCTGTGCGGTCCCAAATTGATCCTCCAGCTTTGCGATCCGTCTCGTGACTGTTTTCATTTCATCTGTTCGGCCCTTGCAAGACTGCGCAGGCGCCTGCTGCTCAATTTAATCGTTTCGCGTCCGTTTTCTGAGCCGCTACTTCCAGCGCCGCCACTCGTTCTTCGATGTCCTCGATCTCGATGCCCTTTATCGCGCGGTCAAATACGCACTCGGCCGCCCGGAGCCGCACCGCCGCTGGTACGTTCGGATCGGTCATGAGCTTAAGCATGACTGTACCCGCGGCGCCAGTCGCCTGCTGCAGCCTCGCCACAGCTTGAGTCACGACTTCTCTTTCACGAACTCGGGAAACGTAAGCCAGTTCAGCAGCGTATTGGGGTTGGGATCGACGGCACGCGCGGTGTCTTCTACACTCCTATGTGTAAGGAGAGCGGCGATCGCCAGCTCCTTCTTGCGCCCGAATTTTGAGCCGTGGCCCTTCATCTGCCCTAATCTGCACCAATCTGCGCGTGACTCACCTGCCTAGTTTCGTCTGGCAGATTAAGCCTCCTGGGAAGCGGCCTCAGCATCCTCGCGTTGGAATTGATACACGAATAGCTGAAAAGGATAGCTACTTTCTTCGGCGATCTCCCTGAAGTGTTTCTTGTTGCGCCTCCACATTGACCGACACAGTTCTTCGAGAGTGACGGATCCATCGGATTGTGGGCATATCAAATTCTCAAGGTTCGCAACGCGCTTAAGAAGCTGTCGCGTGCTCATCGCTAAATCTCCTCATGGTCTTTGTCCTTTCGCCGCCTCGGCAAACTCCGGCTCCTTCACCACCTTAATAGGGTGCTAACGCCACCAACCGCACGGGCCGCGTCTTCCAACATGCGATGGTTGAGTAAGGCGGCAATAGCCTCCTCCTGTTTCCGATCGAACTTCTAGCCGTGACCTTTCACCTGCGATCACCTGGACCTCGGTACCAGCGTTTCTGAACCCTACAGATTTGACTTGCTTTATCCCGCCGCCAGAGTGATTGATGTCGTGATCGCGGTAATCACCGCTGAAGGAGACCAAATGACATCGAGTACGGAAGAAACCGGCGTTGCCCAGGCCGCCCGCACAGAGAAGCCGAAACCCGGCAAGAAGGCCCGCGTTGCCACAACGCGCGCCCACGTCGCGGCCAAAAAGGCAAAGACGGCCAAGAAAGGCCAAGGCGGCGGAGAAAGCGCCTACGGCCAGCAGTCCGGTGCGTGATGGCAGCAAGGCAGCCGAAGTCCTGAATCTGCTGGAGCGGCCCGACGGCGTAACGCTCAAGGAACTGATGAAAGTTACCACCTGGCGGCAGCCGCAGTTTCGCAAAGCATTCCGGTTGTACATACCGATCCCAACTGAACTTAGGAAATCGAGTTCAGCTACTTGTACACAACGGCGTGACTCAACGTCGGATCCTCTTTTATCTTTTATCGCGCGGCGTCGCACTTCATCTTAGGAGCGGGGTAGGCACAAAAATGGGCACACTCTACAAAACTGCGATTCTGGCAAATCTGTAGAGTCGCTGTAACTGTTTGGAGACGGAAGGGTTACTGGAGCCACCCGCCGGGATCGAACCGGCGACCTGCTGATTACGAATCAGCCGCTCTACCAACTGAGCTAGGGTGGCCCTCGGACCAGAATATCATAGGGACTCAGGGACGGCCGCCGTGCGGCGGCCAAGATTTTTAGAGAATTCTTAGTGGATAATTGAATAGCTAGTCGATACAAGATCTTCGGAGGAAGATGAGCGCTCAGGAATCTGGGCCCGCGCTCGACCGCCAGTTGGCGTTGTCTCGCGCGGGTGGCGATATGGAATTGCTGCGGGAGATCGCGGTCCTATTCGTAGAGGATGATTGCCCGCGCACCCTGGCGGAAATTCGCGCCGCGGTGGCGCAAGGCGACGCCGCTAAACTGGAAAACGCGGCCCATTCCCTGAAAGGCTCGGTGGCAAACTTTGGAGCGCCGTCTGCCGTCGACGCCGCATTTCGTCTCGAACAGATGGGCCGCGCCGGGCAACTGGGTGACAGTGCGGAAACTTTGCGCGCGCTCGAACGCGCTTTATCCATCGTATGTTCCGAGCTTACCGCGTTATAGCTGCAGCCCGTAGGCCTCACCTGCTATCATCTAAGTTCACCCCAACGCATGTCGCTCCCTGCTGAGATCGTTTGTGCCCATAGCCCGGACTCTGATGACGCCTACATGTTTTACGCCCTGGCTACGCGTAAAATCCGATCCAACCTGATCCAGTTTCGCCATGTTCTCGACGATATTCAGACCCTGAATCAGAAAGCCCGGGTCGGCGAATATGAACTGACGGCGATCTCTTACCACGCCTATCCTTACGTCGCCGACAAGTACAAACTGATGGCCGCCGGCTCCAGCATCGGGGACGGCTACGGGCCGATGGTGGTGGCGTCGCATCCCATGGGGGTCGAAGAACTGAAGGGCAAGCGCATCGCGATTCCCGGGCGGCTTACCACTTCCTATCTGGCGCTGCGTCTGATGCAGCCCGACTTTGAAGCCGTGGATACGCCCTTCGATAAGATTCTTGAGGCGATTCAGGAACGCAAGGCCGACGCCGGGCTGATCATTCACGAAGCGCAGTTGACTTATGCGAAATCCGGCTTCCACAACGTCGTCGATCTAGGCCGCTGGTTCAAGGACGCCTACGATTTGCCCTTGCCGTTGGGCGCGAATGCACTGCGCCGGGACCTGAATCCGGAAATGGCCAGCGAGTGCTGCCGCCTGATGCGCGAAAGTATTCAATATGCTCTGGATCATCGGGAAGAAGCGCTGAATTACGCGCTCCAGTTTGCCCGCGATATGGACCCCGCGCTGGCGGAGAAATTCGTGGGTATGTATGTTAACCACTACACCGTGGATTGCGGGGACATCGTGCCCAAGGCCGCGCAGAAACTGCTCGACATGGGATACGAAGCCGGGCTCATCCCGCATCGCGTTCAGGTCGAGTTTGTAAGGTGAAACTAGCTTTCCTTCTCTGTTTCGCAACTCTTTTTTCGCTTTTGCAAGCGCAGGAATTAGACACCAAGCAACGCACGCGCGCCGTGCGCGAATTGGGCAAGCAGGGCGAAGATGCTATTCCAAAAATCGTTCCCTACCTCAGTGACGTTGATGTCGGCGTGCGCGTCGAAGCGGTCAAAGCACTGATCCAGATCGGCGGGCCGAAGACGCTCGACGGCTTGGTGCGCGCCGCCGCCGATAACGACCCCGAAGTGCAGATCCGCACTACCGATGGCCTGGTCAATATTTACCTGCCGGGCTTCGTCAAGACCGGATTGAGCGGGACGCTCTCGCGCGCCGGTACTTCAGTGAAGGGCAAATTCACGGATACCAACGATCAGGTGATCGATCCCTACGTGCAAGTGCGCCCCGACGTAATCACCGCGCTGGGGAAACTCGCGCGCGGCGGCGCGAGCCTGGATGCGCGGGCCAATGCGGCGCGGGCGGTGGGCGTCCTGCGGGGCCGTGCGGCCATCCCGGATCTGATCGAGGCGCTGCGCTCCAAGGACGACAAGGTAATGTACGAAGCGCTGGTTGCCATCCAGAAAATCGGCGATCCGGCGGCGGCTCCGCGCATCAGTTTCCTGTTGCGCGATTTGCAGGAAAAAATTCAAGTGCAGGCGCTTGAAACTACCGGCCTGCTGCGCAACCGGGAAGCCGCGCCCGCGGTGCGCGATGCCTTGGAGCATGCGCGTTCCGTCAAAGTGCGGCGGGCCGCGCTCGAAGCACTAGCCATGATTGCGGATCCGGCCGACCACGCCACCTTCCTTGCGAATCTGCACGACAAAGACGAACAGGTACGCGCCGCGGCGGAGGAGGGCTTGGGCCGCCTGAAGGACCCCGCGGATCGTGCCGCCCTGAATATGGCGTTCAACGAAGAGCACGGTATGAACTCGCGCCTGTCGGCGGCGTTTGCACTGGTGCTATCGGGCGAGTTGAAGACCGATCGTTACGGGCCGCTGCAGTATCTGCTCGATTCCGTAAATCAGCGGGCGTGGCGCGGAGTGGCAGTCGCGTTCCTGATCGAATTGGCGCGCGAGCAGCCCATCCGCCAGACCATTTACGGAATGCTCGGCACGGCCACCAAGGATGAGAAGATCCAGTTGAGCATTGTGCTCTCGCGATCCGGCGACAGGGACAGCATCCCATCCCTCCAGGCACTGTCGATGGATCCCGATCCGGACGTTGCCGCCGAAGGCATCCGCAGCCTGCGCATATTGCGGGCGCGGTTGCCGTAGCGCAGCCAAAAAACGCGAACTTACTTCGCTTTCTTCTGCTTCTGCTGTCCGACGCGGACTTTGAACTGCTTCTGCTGGGCTTCCTGGTAAGCTTTCCAGTCGAACCGCTGCGATGCTTCCGACAGATACTTATTGATATCGATGTCTTTGGGCAGCACGGCCATCAGGCTGGCGGACATGGTGCCGTCGGGACTAGTGATGCGGTATCGCTTTACGTTCGGGATGGACATAACAGTAACAGGATAACACGGGGAGCGGATTCCCCCATCGGTGCGGTTACTGCTCGCGGGTGGGACGTTCTTTAAAATGCGGAGGCTCCCGGTCGTTATTTTGCGGATTGAACTGCGGATTATCTGGGTTCATTAACCGCGCCTTCGCCACCGCCTGATGCTGCACAATCTGGTCGATGACGTAAGCGCCCGCGCTTCCGGCGACCGCGCCAATCATCGCGCCCTTCTGGCTGCCCGTCATCCCGCCGACCGCCAGGCCCACGCCCGCGCCCGCGCCGAGCACCGCGGCCGCGTGCTTGATCTGCCGTCCATGGGCATCAGTGCTATCCGGCGACACGCCGGCGTCGTGGAAGGTCTTGTTCAGATTCAAGTTCTGCACCATGCCATTGAACACCATCGCGCTACGCACCAGATCGTTTAGAAACTCGGTGTTCACTTGGACATTCACCGACGGCTGGGGCGAGGTGTTTTGCGATTGAGCTACCGCCATCACGGTCATGCCAAACAACGCCATTCCGATTCGCGCGAGGGTTTTGTGCATATTTTTGAGGGCTCCACTCCTCTTAGCAAGAGGATGGCCCGCGCGAGGAAATAGTTGCGTGGCGTGGCATTAAGTTTTCTAAATGTACCTGGAAAGTTGATTTCAGGGATAAGGACAAGACATCCTGGGCCTGTGAACCTGTTTACGCCCCTGAAGATTCGTGACATTACCTTGCGGAATCGTATCGCCGTCTCCCCCATGTGCCAGTATTCCTGTGACGACGGGTTCGCCACCGACTGGCACTTGGTTCATTTGGGAAGCCGGGCGGTCGGCGGCGCCGGTCTGGTGATGGCGGAAGCGACGGCCGTGACGGCTCGCGGACGGATCACGCCCGGGGATCTGGGAATCTACCACGACCGGCACATCGAGCCGCTGACGCGGATCGCCCGGTTCGTCCGCGAGCATGGCGCGGTCCCGGGGATTCAAATCGCGCACGCAGGCCGCAAGGGAAGTTGCCATCAGCCATGGATAAAGAACGGCGCTCCCATTCCGATGGAGGCGGGGGGTTGGGTGACCGAAGCGCCCAGCGCCGTGCCTTTTCGCGAGGGGGAACCGGTGCCCGCGGCGTTGGACCAGGCCGCGATCGCAGAGATTGTGCAAGCGTTCACGGCGGCGGCGCGGCGGGCTCTGGCGGCGGGATTCGAAGTCTTGGAAATCCACGGCGCCCACGGGTATCTGGTAAACGAATTTCTTTCGCCGCTCGCAAACCGGAGGACGGACGAATATGGCGGTCCGTTCGAACACCGAATCCGCTTCATGCTGGAAATCGCCGAGGCCGTGCGCGCGGCGTGGCCCGAGCGTTTCCCGCTATGGGTTCGTATTTCAGCAACCGACTGGAAAGAAGGCGGCTGGACCATCGACGATTCAGTCCAGCTGGCCGTGGAGTTGCGCACGCGGGGTGTGGATTTGATGGATTGCTCCTCGGGCGGGCTGGCGGCGGACGCCAAGATTCAGCCGGGCCCCGGATATCAAGTGCCCTTTGCGGAACGGATCCGCAAGGAGACGGGAATCCTGACGGGCGCCATTGGCATGATCAAAGAGCCTCGGCAGGCCGAAGAGATTATCGCGTCAGGCCAGGCGGACGTGGTCTTGCTGGCGCGCGAGCTCCTGCGCGATCCATATTGGCCGTTGCACGCGGCGCGGGCTCTGGGTAAGCAGCTGGATCCGCCGGTGCAATATTTGCGGGCGTTTCCGAAGAGTTGAACGAGCGGCTAAGGCCGTCGCCATCCGCGCTTAGCGCTGGAGTGGATCTTCGATCCAGGGCGGCGTGGCTTCCATCAATCGGCCGAGTTCAGGCTCGAGCTGCTCCATCTTCTGCTTCATTTCCCAAGCCACCTGGCGGTAGCTGAAGTGGCCTTTGACGCCGCTGCGCAGGCGCGCGATGTATTCGGCCTCCGCGAAATCCATCTTGAACAGGAAGCGCGAGCGGGCGCCGAAGGGCAGCAGGTAATGCGCGGCGGGCTCAGGGAGGGTCTGCATCGTGGCCAGCGTTTCCATCATCACGGACTGGTAGCTGCCGGCAATGCCGGCATCCGTCAGCGCCTGCGGGGTGTCGAAACCGAGACGCCCCGAATAAGACTGGCGATACTGCTGGCACCTGCGATGCCGGTGCATGTCGCGATAGGCCCCGATATCCATAACGATGTCGTAGATATATTGGCCGCCGCGGAATCCGCGCAGGAGCTCATCGCGGCGCGTGCGGGAGCGGAGCGCTACGTCGATTACTTCGTTACGCTGGACGGGCGACCACGAGCGGGCGAGTTCATAGAGGTCGCGGAAGGGCACAGCGGTAACCGGGTAGAGCAGCGTGGCGGCGATTTCGGCGTGCGTGTCGGTGGGACGCAACAAATCGGTTGTGTCGACCGGCGAGGGCCGGAGGGAAATGTTGTCGCGAGCCCAGGCTTCCAGATCGCGGCGCGCTTCAACCGCATGCTGGTCGGCATCGACATGGCGCGCAAGCGTAGGCGCAAGCGGCTCGGCGGCGGTCGGTTCATCCCAGGCGCAAGCGGGTGGCTGCGCGCATGCGGCGGCGATTTCTTCGGCGAGCTCGCGGATTTCGGTGTAGGGAGAGGCTTTCAGGCGGCGGATCTGGCGCTCCAGCGTGCGAATGCTGGTAACTTGGCCGACGCCGGTGGGAATGCCGAAGAACAGCGTGTAGCGGGCGACATCGAAGGCGCGCGCGGCCAAGTTGCGCTGATAGGCGTCCGGCTTCATCTCGGCGGGGCACGGGAGTTTTTCGGTCAAGTGTTGCAGAACGGTGTGGTGAATCTGGTGGTAGGCATCGAGTAGCTTTTGCGCGGCAGCCGCGTAAGCAGCGGCAGCGGTGCCGGCGAGCTCGGGCGGCGTCACGAAGCCCGAGCGCGAAAAATCCTGATAGCGCGAGGAGCGGGCCTGGCCGTCCCACAGTTGTTCGTCTTCAATCTCGGTGGCCGCTAGCTCGGAGACGCCTTCAAAGCACAAGACCACATGGCCGAGGTCGGCGATCGAGGCGTGGCCATATTGAAAATAAAAACTTTCGAGAAACTTGGTGGAGTCGTGGGTCCGCACCCATTCGACCGAAGCGCGAATAGAATCGGCGGAGCGGGAATATCGCGCCAGCGCGTAAGCGATTTTTTCCGGAGGCATGGGCGCGACGGCCAGGACGCGTGGAGGTTTCATGGAGGCTAACTCCGCTATGATAACGGGTTCATGCGAATGCGCGTTAAGAAATTACATCCGGAAGCCGTATTGCCACATTATGCACACGGGCCTCAAGAAGATGCCGGAATGGACCTGCGGTCTGTAGAGCGCGTGGTGCTTTCGCCGGGCGTGGCGCAGGGCGTGCCAACCGGCATCGCGATTGAACTGCCCGCGGGCTTTGAAGGGCAGGTGCGGCCGCGCAGCGGGATGGCGCTGAAACACTCGATCACGGTCAACTTCGGGACCATCGATCCCGGCTATCGCGGCGAAATCCGCGTGGTGATGTTCAACCTGAGCGCGGGCGACTACGTGATCGAGAAGGGCGACCGCATCGCGCAGCTGGTGGTGGCGCGGTATGAGCCGGTCGAGTGGGAAGAGGGCGATGAACTGGGCGAATCACAGCGCGGCGAAGGCGGCTTTGGAAGTTCGGGACGGTAGAATTACAAACATGAACGGTGACGCCCTAGCCCTATTCCCGGAACTGTTGCTGCAGGAGAGCGAGGCGCTCAACAAAGGCATCTTGCCGGTCCAGCGTATAGAAGAGCTGGTTAGAAACGGGAACATTCGCGCCAGCACACCGATTGCAGGCGATCAAATCCAGCCCTCCAGCATCGACTTGCGCTTAGGCAAGACAGGCTATCGCGTTTCCGCGAGCTTCCTGCCCACGCAGTACGCCACCGTGCAGCAAAAGTTGCAAGAGATGCTGGTCGAAGAGATCGATCTGACAAATTCGGCTCTGCTGAAGAAAGGCTCGGTTTATATCGTTCCGCTGCAGGAGGAATTGTTTCTTCCCGATTTCATTTCGGGAAGGGCGAACCCCAAGAGCAGCACTGGGCGCCTGGATATTTTCACGCGCCTGATCACCGATTATGCCGCCAAGTTTGAGGACGTGAGGCCCGGCTACAAAGGGAAACTCTACGCCGAGATTGCGCCGCTGACATTCGACGTGATTGTGCGCGAAGGCTCCAGGCTGAATCAACTGCGGCTGAGTCGCGGTGCGCCTCGTTCTTCCGACACCATGCTGAAGGAAATGCGGGAGAGAGAGTCGATCGTCTATTCGCCGGATGCGTCGCCGATCGAGCCGATGATCGCCGAGGGCCTGCAGCTATCGATTGACCTGGAAGGCACGGACACCAGCGACATCATCGGCTACCGCGCGCTCCATAATACCGCGCCGATCGATTTAGCGAAAATCGACTACTACAATCCCAAGGAGTTCTGGGAACCGATCCACAGAAATGCGCGCAAGACGATTGTCTTGGCCGCTGGCGAGTTCTACATTCTTGCGTCCAAGCAAAAAGTGAGCATCCCGCCGGGTTATGCCGCCGAGATGATCCCGTACGACCCATCCGTGGGCGAGTTCCGCATTCATTACGCCGGATTCTTCGATCCCGGTTTCGGCTGGGGACCCACGGAACGCCGAGGAACCCACGCGGTCCTCGAAGTCCGTTCCCATGACGTCCCGTCTTTGCTTGAAGACGGACAGATCGTTTGCCGTCTGGTTTATGAACAGCTTCTCGCTCCGCCTGACAAACTCTACGGAAGGGAAATCGGCTCTTCTTACTCAACGCAACGACTGGCGCTCAGCAAACACTTCAAGCGGGGCTAAGGGTTTTCACAGAATATTCTTTTCACAGAATATTCACGGCGCGTGCGGCCAGCAGAGCAATGGTCGCAAGCGAGATGACGGCCTGGATCATCATCAGCCCCTTGGCCCAGCGCGAAAGCACGGGAACGTCGGTGGGCGAAAACGCCGTGCTGGTATTGAAGGCCAGGAATAAGTAGTCGACAAAGCCGGGGCTCCAATCGTCCTCCCCCATTTCCTTGCGAAGCTCGGGGCCCAGCGTCATTTGCGGGAACAGGAAGGCGCCGTCGGTATGGGATTCGCGAAGATCGCGCTGGTAGGGGCCGCCGGCATCGAGACGCCAGTACCAAGAAGCGAAGACCAGTACGTTACTGACCCAGAGCGCCGTGGCGGCCCGCAGCAGTTCGGCGGGAGACTCCTTGTGCATCGGCAGGCGCGAGACTAATAGAGAAAGGGATCCGATGGTCGCCAGCGTCATGAGGCTGACTGCGGTGTAGCCCAGAACACGAATCAGCGGAAGGCCCCGGATATTGCGGAGAAAAACTCCGGGCGCGGTCAGCGCGGCCACCAGCAAAACAAATAACCAATCGGGACCGAATTTGAGCGTAGGGGGAATGGCATAGAACAACGCGCTTACGGCGAGGAGCGCTACCATGGCAGGCCAGCGCGGCTCGCCCTGACGGAGGACCGGTGACATCGGCACTGTAAGATGTTCGCATGACCACCGCGAATATTCAAATCCTCCCCGCTCGGCGCGATCCGTAAACTAATTTGGGGCCCCACCCGCTGAATTTACCCCCAACGGCAGGAGTCCGCTTCTTAACCCGCAACGGAGTGGGGCCGGTCAGGTACCGGCAAACCCCCAACGCACGCAGGCCCTCACGACAGGATCTAGAATGCCGCTTTTCGCTTTCGCTGGACCGGTCCAAGCTCTCCGTTGGAAGAGCGCTCGAACTCCTGGCTACACGATTACATGGCGGGGGCGGGGCGGGCGGAAGCGCGAAACGCGAAGTTGTGGAGCCGCTGGGGAATACAAGAGCGAGGCGGTGTGTGAACGCACATTTTGCGGGATAATCGGTGACTATGAAAACCCTGGCGATGGTGTTCGCTAGTGCAGTAGCGCTGTGCGGGCAGTGGCCGCCCCATCCTACCGCGGGCGTTCCGAGAACCGCCGAGGGCAAGCCGGATTTGGACGCACCTGCGCCGAGGACGGCAGATGGCAAGCCGGACCTTTCCGGAATCTGGGAGAACTTCCGGCCAGCGGGCGCGCAGCCGACTACCGGCCTCGGACCCACGCTCGGCTCGAACCAGTTTTGGGACATTGGTTACGGAATGAAAGACGGCCTGCCGTTTCAGCCGTGGGCCAAGGAGCTGCTCGCCAAGCGCGTGGCGGAAAACAGCCGGGATAATCCGGACGCGCACTGCTTGCCCCTGGGGCTGATGCAACTGCATACGCATCCGCAGCCCCGGAAGATGATTCAGACGCCGGGCGTCATCGTCATTATTTACGAAGCCAACGGAGGCCTTCGGCAGATCTTCACCGATGGCCGGACCTTACCGCCGAGCGATGCGCAGCCGTGGTGGTATGGCTACTCGATCGGCAAGTGGGAGGGCGACACTTTGGTAGTCGAGACCAAAGGCTTTCGGAACGATGGGTGGCTGGATGTGAACGGGAGTCCGCTGACTGAGGCTGCGAAGATGACGGAGCGGTTTCGGCGGGTGAATTATGGGAATCTGGAAATAGAAGTCACGGTGGACGATCCTAAAGCTTACACCAAGCCCTGGACCGCGAAGGTGACGCAGCGCATCATGCTGGACACGGAATTGATTGAATTTGTGTGCAACGAAAACGAAAAATCGGTCAGCCATCTGGTGGGTAAGTAAGCCATGGCGCTTCAACCGGTGACCCTGGAGGGCCAGCACGTGCGGCTGGAGCCGCTGACCTTGGCGCATCATGCTGCGTTGAGCGAGGTGGGGCTGGATCCGGAGTTGTGGCAGTGGATTCCTTATCGCGCGATTACAGCCGACGAAATGCTTGGTTACATTCAGACTGCGCTGGATGCGCAAGCCGCGGGAGTGGCGCTGCCATTTGCGACGGTCGAACGTGCGACTGGGCGCGTGATTGGATCGACGCGCTACATGAATATCGACCAGACCAACCGGCGGGTGGAAATTGGCGCTACTTGGATTGCCAAACCGTGGCAGGGTACGGCGATCAACACGGAAGCCAAGTACCTGATGCTGCGACACGCGTTTGAGACGCTGGGCTGTATTCGAGTGGAGCTCAAGACCGACGCGCTGAATGAGAAATCACGCAACGCGATTTTACGGATCGGCGCGAAACAGGAAGGCACGCTGCGGCAGCACGTGGTTACTTGGACCGGGCGCCTGCGCGACTCGGTGTATTTCAGCGTGCTCGATTCCGAATGGCCGGGGGTGAAGGCGGCGCTCGAAGCCAAGCTCACACGCAAGTTCACACCCAAGCTCACAGCAGGCGGCTGAGGGCCGCAACCACCTCGGCCGGCTTCTCAAAGGGCACCGCATGGCCGGCCTGCGGGATGATGGTCAGGCTCGCGCCGGCGATGCCGCGCTGGAATTCTTTGGCGTAAGCCGGGGCGATCAATTGGTCGCTGTCCCCCCAAATCAAGTGCGTTTTGGCGCGGATGCGGTAGAGGCGGCTGGCGAGTCCGCGATCCGGGATGGGGAACAGGATCTTGCCGGCGGCGCCCAGCTGGCGGGCATTTTGCACCAAGAAGGCCTGGAGGAAATTGGGGTCGCTCAAATCCACGCCGGCCGTCATGGCCTTGGCACCGGCCTCCTGGTCGTAGAACAGAACCGGAGGCAGCTCGAAAGGCAGCATCGCGAAGAAATCGGGGATGGGATGCTGATCGAGCCACAAGCCCGCGGGCGCGATCAACGCCAGCCGCGAAACATCATGGGGTGCGACGGCGGCCATTTCGCTGGCAATCATGCCGCCCATCGAAAATCCGGCCAGCACCGGATCTTTCAGGCCTAGCGCGGCTACCACGTCCCAGGTGTGGAGCGTGAAGTCCAGCATGTCGCGGAGTTCGGCGCACTCTTCGCTATCCCCGTAGCCGGGCACCAGCGGCGCATACACGTGGAAGCGCTGGGCCAGAACGTCGAGGAAAGTCTGGTCCATATTGAGACCACCGGCGCCGTGCAGGAAAACCAGGGGCGTGCCGGAGCCGCCTTCGTAATAACGAACTGGGACGCGCGCAGTAGCGATAGTTTTGAGCGTCATCGGGCCAGTTCCTCCACTGGCAAGCTGGCCGGCGTCACGCGCTTCGCCAGAGGATGGCACCAGAAGCGGCTGTCGCTCGCGTAGTCGGGATAAATGTCGCGCAGTTTGGGGATGACCTGCTCGGCGAACAGGCGGGTCGAGTGCTGGACTTTATCTTTCGGCATGTCGCCCATTTGCATCAGGCAAAATACATTGCCGACGCGCAGACCTTTAATGAGCTCTTCCATGCGCTGGCGCACGGTTTCAGGACCTCCGGCTATGACGCGGCCGCTTTCGATCAACTCGCCCCAGGGCACTTCCTCGAAGATCTTGGTGGGAGCGTACTGATTCAGGATGCCTTTCTGGAGCGTCTTGATGGTCCGGTAGCCGGGGGCATCGGCAAAGCCTGGAAATACGTGCAGACAGCGGTTGTAAAAATAGTGAGCGTGTTTGGCGTAAAGGCGCTCGGCGTCGGCGTCCGTATCGGCAACGCAAATGAACTGGGCAAAGCCGGCGCGGTACGGCGAGTTGTCGGGCGTGTTGCGCTCGGCCACGCGATTCCAGTAGCCGTCCATAAGGGCCTTGCCGCGGATATAGCCGCCGAAACTCAAGTAGGAATATGAATAGGTGTTGTCGATGCAGAAATCGTAGGTTTCAACCGAGCCGCCGCCGGGAATGTGGACAGGTGGATGGGGCTTCTGGATAGGGCGCGGCCAAACGTTAACGTAGCGCAGCTTGGTGTAGCGGCCGTTAAATGCGAAGGGCTCGGGTTCGTGCCAGGCGCGCATGATCAGCTCGTGAGCTTCGGCGTATTTTTCGCGGGTGAGGCCGGGGATGGTTCCGTAGCAATAGTTGGTATCCATGGAGGTGCCCACCGGGAATCCCGCCACCAGACGGCCGCCGGAGATGCAATCGAGCATGGCGAACTCTTCAGCGACGCGAGTGGGCGGATTATAGAGCGCGATGGAATTGCCGAGCACGACGATGGCGGCATCCTGGGTGCGGCGCGCGAGGGTGGCCGCGATCAGATTCGGCGAGGGCATCAGGCCGTAGGCGTTCTGATGATGCTCGTTCACAGCAATGCCGTCGAAGCCCACCTGGGCGGCGTATTCCAGACAATCGAGGTGATCGTTGTAGACCTGATGGGCGCGCACCGGATCGAAATAGCGCGAAGGGATGTCGACCCACACCGAACGGTTTTTCTCGCGAAAATCGTCAGGCAGATCGGGCCACGGCATCAGGTTGAACCAGGTGAATTTCATGGTTGCGCCTCCCGGCTTGGCCAGTATACATCGGGCGTGAGGGAGCCGGAAAGAGATCGCGAGTCAGGCCGGGACTCGAATGTGATTCTTCCAGACCTTTACGAAGAGGGATAGGGCCAACGGCTTGCGCTGGCCGAGGATGATGCGCAACACCTCCACGCCGGCCCATCCGAAATAGATCCAGGTGATGATTGGTTCGGTGGCGGAGCTGAAGAAGGGAATCGCAAACAGGACGCCGAGCGCGGCGGCCTCCCACCAAGCCAGCTCCATATTGAGCAGGAAGACCAGTGCGATGGCGGCTTGGCCCAAGGTAAGCCAGAGTTCCATCTCTTGCTTGGCATCGAAGGCGATGGGGGTCACGGCGCCTACGCTCATCGAGTAGACGATCGGCAGCATGGCAGCGAGCAGGGTCCATTGATTGATGTTGCTTGAAACCATGTTCATCAGGGCCATGGAAGCGCGGTCGGAACGGCGGGCCCAGTAGAGCGTGGATAGCATCTCGGGAAATTCGCTCACCAGCGGGGCGATCCACTGGATGAATATAAAGTCCGGCATACCGGCCAGTGTGGCCAGCGCAAGAAGACTGGCGAGAAACGGCTCGGCGCTGAAGTAAATGAGCGCACCTCCTGCGACGAACAGCGCGCCGATGGCAAAGATTCGATTGCCGCGACGGGCCTTCACGATGGTGCGCGGAACGATCTCCAGTTCCTCAACGGTCTCGTGGTCTTCAGAGGGAAGCTTGCCGAGAATCCACAGGTACACGGCATAGATCAGGATCAACACGATCCCGTCATAAACCGTCAGCGTGCCTTTGATTGCGATCACCGGAATGTACAGCAGCGGAACCAGCAGGGCCACCACTTCGACGGAGTGATGTTCTTCGAGCACGATGCGGCGCAGCGGCTGGCGGGTGCTGCGGCGGTGAAACACGGCCGCGGTGGCATAGATGGCCGGCCAGCCGAGTCCCGTAAGCAGACGCAGCGCCCCGGTGAGGTTCGCCAGCAGCAGGTGGGTCTGCTGGTGCCAGGCGAGCACGGCTTCGACGGCGAACTCGGGCAGGGTTTGCATCCACGCGAGCATGGCCAGCGCGAAGCCTTGCGCCACGAAGTATTGCGCAGATTCCGCCGCCCAGGCAATCATCATGGCGGAAAGCAGAATGGCCGGCGCGGTCCATAGGACCGTCGTGGCGGTGGTTTCCTTCAACGGAGCCGCAACGAAAAGGAAGAAAAGAAATAGAGGATAGACGGCCTGGGGCAACACGCCCATGGTACAACGAACGTATGCCCGGTTTTCGCGTGGAAACACCACAGCGCGCCTACGATGCCATCGTCGAGCGCGGTTCGCTCGAGCGCATTGCCGAGTTTTTACCGGCGCGCTGCGGCAAACTTTTCGTGGTGACGACTGCCGACGTTTGGGGTTTCTACGGAGCGAGAGTCGAGCGGGCCCTGGCGGGGCGCGCGTATCAGGTCCTGTTTTTTCCCGGCGGCGAACCGCGCAAGAAGATGGCGGAAGTGGAAGCGCTGGCCGAGCAGATGGTGGCCGGCGGCGGCGACCGTTCGAGCGTGGTGGTAGCCTTCGGCGGCGGCATCGTAACGGATGTGGCGGGATTCCTGGCGGCGGTGTTCATGCGGGGGATTCCCGTGATTCAGGTTCCGACCACGCTGCTGGCGCAGGTGGACGCTGCGGTGGGCGGCAAAACCGGCGTTAACCTGATTTCGGGCAAGAACCTGGTGGGCAGTTTTCATCAGCCGCTGGTGGTGCTGATCGACCCCGACGTATTGAAGACACTACCCGAGCGTGAGTACCGCGCGGGGCTCTACGAGATCATCAAGTGCGGCGTGATTCGCGACGCGGAACTGTTCCGCGTTCTGGCGGAGGGCGCCGATCGCGTGTTCGCGCAGGAGCCGCGAACAGTGGATCGCATTATCTCCGACGCGGTGCGCATCAAGGCCGAAGTAGTGACTGCGGACGAGCGCGAAGGCGACCTGCGGCGCATCCTGAACTTCGGGCACACGGTGGGACATGCGCTCGAAGCCGACACCCAGTATCAACGCTTCCTGCATGGCGAGGCGGTCGCGTTCGGGATGCATGCGGCGACGGCGCTGGCGGAGCGCGTGGTCGAACTGGAGCCTGCCGACGCGGCCCGGATCCATACCGTAATTCGAAAGTACGGACCGCTTCCGACGCTCGCGGGGATCACGGCGTCGAGCTTGTTTTCGCGGTTGAGCGCGGACAAAAAAACGGTGCAAGGGAAGGTCCACTTCGTGCTGCCGGTGAAGATTGGCGACGTGAAGATTGTCACCGGCGTCGACGATCGCGCGGTTCTCGATGCAATCGAAGTGGCGCTCGCGTCATGACACCGGCGACGGGCACCACACCCAAGGGGATCGCCGGCGAAGAGGCGGCATCGCGCTGGGTGCGGGGAATGTTCGGGCGGGTCGCCGCGCGCTACGACCTGCTGAATCATTTGCTTTCGTTCAATCTCGACCGAAGCTGGCGCGCGCGTACGGTGGAGCGCGTGGCGGATGTACTGGCGCGGCCCGGAGCCCAGGTTTTGGATCTATGCTGCGGGACTGGCGATGTATTGCTGTCATTGGAGGAGCGACAGGGCGGGGCAAAAATCTTCGGGAGCGATTTCTGCCATCCCATGCTGATCGAAGCGCAGCGCAAAATCGCGGCGCACCAAGGGCGCTCGCCGCTGTTTGAAGCCGACGCCATGGTTTTGCCGTTAGCGTCGGATTCGCTGGACCTGATCACGGTGGCGTTCGGGTTCCGCAATCTGTCCAACTATCACAAGGGCCTCGAAGAACTGGCGCGGGTTCTGAAACCCGGTGGCGTGCTGGCGATTCTGGAATTTTCGCAGCCGACCAATCGCGCGTTTGCCGGGCTGTATGGATTCTTTTCGACGCGCGTGCTGCCCTGGGTGGGTGGGATGATCTCGGGCTCGCGCGACGCGTATTCGTACTTGCCGGAGTCGATCAAAAAATTTCCCGGCGCGGAAGGACTCGCAGACCAGATGCGCGCCGCAGGATTGCGGAACGTCGAATTCGAGCGCCTCACGTTCGGCGCGGTGGCCTTGCACTTGGGCAAAAAGGAGTCCGGTGTCCGACCTGCGGGCGCTCCTTAAGAAGCATTGGGGCTACTCGGAATTCCGCACGCGTCAGGAGGCCATTGTCGAAGCTATCCTGGGTGGGCGCGACGTTGCCGTGGTGATGCCCACGGGCGGCGGGAAGTCGCTATGCTACCAGCTTCCGGCGGTGGTTCTTCAGAGGACTGCGGTGGTAGTGAGTCCGCTGATCGCGTTGATGCAGGATCAGGCCGCCAGCATGCGCGAGATCGGCGTGAACGCGGCGTTTTTAAACAGCACGCTCGACTACGAAGGCGCGCGCGAAGTTCGGCGGCAGGCAGAATCCGGCGCATTGCAGTTGCTGTATGTATCGCCGGAGCGCATCGTTCAAGAGAATATGCTGGCGTGGTTGAAACAAGTGCCGCTGGCCTTCTTTGCGATCGACGAAGCGCACTGCATTTCGGAATGGGGCCATGAGTTCCGCCCGGAATACCGGCAACTGGGAATTCTGCGCGAGCGTTTTCCGGGAGTGCCCATCGCGGCGTTCACCGCCAGTGCGACTCGCATTGTGCGGCACGATATCCTGGCGCAGTTGGGGCTGCGCGATCCGGCTCTTTCGGTGAGCAGCTTCTACCGTCCCAATCTGCGTTACGTAGTGCACGAGTGCGCTCCGCGGCAGCAGGATTCCATGCTCGACGCCGCGCTCGAGTGGTATCAGGAAGGCAACGTCATCTTATACGCCCCGAC
>Ga0068855_100001550_pt1 | contig 28907 bp, 29 predicted proteins | sample KBSCornC52_FD_66592 | JGI IMG/M metagenome (GOLD analysis project Ga0068855, IMG submission 66592) | Corn rhizosphere microbial communities from Kellogg Biological Station, Michigan, USA - KBS Corn C5-2 | ecosystem: Host-associated > Plants > Roots > Rhizosphere > Soil ... | reverse complement strand
GGTCACTCCATCGAGCGCTGCGAGCAGGTGACGTCCGATACTCTCTCAGCAGTGTTTGCCCAGTTGCATGCCCATCGCATCCATCTCGAAGGCATGATCCTGAAGCCCAACATGGTGATCTCGGGTAAGAAGGCCACTTCGCGCGCAAATCGTCAGCAAGTCGCCGAAGCGACAGTGCGTTGCTTGAAGCGCTACGTACCCTCGGCTGTGCCCGGCATCGCATTCCTCTCGGGCGGACAATCGTCGGAAGAAGCCACTGAGCATCTCAGTCTGATGAACAAGCTCGGACCGTTGCCGTGGGCGCTGTCGTTCTCCTATGGCCGGGCGTTGCAAGACACCGCACTCAAAGTCTGGGGCGGTAAGCCGGAGAATTTCGCGGCCGCACAGAAGGCTTTCTACAAGCGAGCCAAGTTGAACGGCCTTGCCGCGGTGGGCAACTACAACCCTGCGCTCGAAGCCGCGTAAACGGCTGCGTATTGATGGCGAGCGCACCCAGCTCCACGCGGACGGAGACTTTGTCCCAGCACGTAGTCGAAGTCCGCGACGTTGCGTATTCGATCGGCGGTCGCACGATTTTTTCAGGACTCACACTGAATATCGAACGCGGCCGTGTGACCGCAATCATGGGGCCGAGCGGTACGGGCAAGACCACGCTGCTCAAGTTGATCACCGGTCAGATTCGACCCGACCGCGGGCAGGTGTTGGTAGAGGGCCGCGATGTCGCGCGGCTCTCGCGCCGTGAGTTGTATGCGCTTAGGCAGCGCATGGGCATGTTGTTTCAAAACGGCGCGCTGCTCACCGATCTCGATGTGTTCGAGAACGTCGCGTTTCCTTTGCGCGAGCACACCAAACTTCCCGAGCCGTTGATCAGCCACATTGTCTTGACCAAATTGCAATCTGTTGGATTGCGCGGCGCATGGGCTTTGATGCCCGCTGAACTTTCCGGCGGCATGGCGCGTCGTGTCGCATTAGCGCGGGCCATGGCAATGGATCCCGACATGCTGATCTATGACGAGCCGTTTGCGGGGTTGGACCCCATTTCCATGGGCGTGATCCTGCGGTTACTGCGTCAAATGAACGATGCTTTGGGCATCACCAGTATTTTGGTGTCGCATGATGTCGAGGAGATCACCACGGTAGCGGACACAAGCTACATCCTCGCGGACGGCAAGGTCGTGGCTCACGGCAATCCGCAGGATCTGAAGAAAAGCGATAGCGAACTCGTGCGCCAATTCATGAACGGTATTGCCGACGGCCCCGTCGCCTTTCATTATCCCGCCCCCGATTTGCGCGAGCAGCTACTGGCAGACGTGGATTGACGTCTCGTCGCCGCTCGCTTAGCGAATTTCAGCAAAACTAGAAGCAAGCACAAGCATGTCTTTAGCGCGCGAATTACTGAACTCCACTACGCAGGTGATTGCGAAGATGGGGGCAGTGATGTTGTTCCTGGGCCGCATTCTCGGCCAAGTGCCTGCGTCGCTCGCACGCCCTGGGTTGATCGTGGCGCAAATCCACAATGCCGGCGCGCTCTCGCTCGTGATCATCATGACTTGCGGACTCTTCGTCGGCATGGTCCTCGGATTGCAGGGTTACGACCTGCTGCAACGGTTCGGTTCGGAAAGCGCTCTCGGCACGGGCACTGCATTGGCTTTATTACGGGAACTGGGGCCCGTGGTGACGGCGTTGCTCTTCGCGGGCAGAGCGGGGACCGCCCTCGCTTCCGAGATCGGCCTCATGCGCGCCACAGACCAGCTCGTCGCAATGGAAATGATGGCGGTCGATTCGGTACGGCGAGTAGTCGCGCCGCGTTTTCTCGGCGGGCTCATCGCCATGCCGTTGCTCACGATGATTTTCGTCGCCATCGCCATCTTTGGTGTGCAACTCGTGGGCGTGCAGCAGCTCGGCGTCGATCGCGGCACGTTCTGGTCGCAGATGCAGGGCAGCGTGAAAATGAGCGACGTGACCGAAGGTTGGATCAAAGGCTGCGTATTCGGTGCAGCATGCACGTTGGTTGCCGTTTATGAAGGCTATACCGCGGCCCCGACGGCAGAAGGTGTGGGCCAGGCCACCACGCGCACAGTAGTGATCTCGGCGGTGCTCACGCTCGCGCTCGATTACATTCTCACGGCATTACTTTTGTAGGGAGTTCGAAGACACGCTATGCAACAGTCTCGTGCGATGGAAGTGTCCACCGGGCTCTTCGTGCTGCTGGGGTTCGCCGCGCTCTTGTTCCTGGCGACGCAAATCACCAATCGCGACGTCGGCGCAAACGGCAAGAGCTACGAAGTCACGGCCCGTTACGAAAACATCGGCGGCTTGAAAGTCGGCGCGCCTGTCTCCATGGCCGGCGTCACCATCGGCCGTGTCGATGGGATTGCGTTCGATCAGAAGGTCTACAAGGCCGTGGTCAAAATGCGCATTAAGGATGAGTTCAACAAGATTCCGGATGATAGTGACGCGAGCATCATGACGTCAGGGTTGCTCGGCGGCCAATACGTCGGCATTTCCGCCGGCGGTTCGGAAACGTTCTTGAAGGCAGGCAGTCAGATCCAATTCGTGCAGGACGCGCTGGTGCTGGAGAATCTCATCAACCGCTTGGTTGCGAGCTTCGCCAGCAAGAAGGATTCGGACGCGCCTGCGGAGGAGAAGAAGTGAACATCGTCAGAACTGCATTGATTCAAATAACGCTGGCCTTGAGTGTCGTCGCGACGACCGGCGCACTCGCGCCGCAAATCGCGCTTGCCGATGCCGCAACAGCTCAGCAAGGCCCGAAAGAGCTGGTCGACAGCGTTGCCAAAGAACTGCTGCAAGACTTGGACGCGCATCGCGACCAGCTGCGCAAGAATCCGGCTCAAGTGCGCAAGCTCGTGGATCAACATTTGCTGCCGCACTTCGATACCGAGTACGCCGCGCGTTTGGTGCTGGCAAAACATTGGCGCGATGCCACGCCCGATCAGCGCAAGAAGTTTGTCGATGCGTTCTATCAGTCGTTGATTCAAAACTATGGTGCGGCGCTGCTCGACTTCACTGCCGATCGCATGAACGTGTTGCCCTTCCAAGGCGATCCGAACGAGCAAAATGCAACCGTGCGCACCGTCATCAGGCGTAACGACGGGTCCACCGTTCCGGTGAATTATTCGCTGCATAAAACACCCGATGGATGGAAAGCGTGGGACGTGACTATTGAAGGTGTCTCGTACATTCGCTCGTTCCGCGCCGATTTCGGCGCGGAGATCGATCAGAAGGGATTGGATGCGGTCATCAATCGTCTGCAGGCGCATCCGGAAGCGCCGCCCACGGCAAAGAGCGGCTGATCGTGCCTGCTGTGCAACTCGAGACGGTGGCGCCAGGGCGCTACCGTGTGCAAGGCGAGCTCAGTTTCGCGACTGTCGGCGCGCTGCTCGAAGAAGGTAAAAAGAACTTCGATGGCGCGTCGTCGTTGGACATCGATCTTTCGGGTGTCAAACACAGCGACAGCGCCGGCCTGGCGTTACTCATCGAATGGTTACGGTTGGCAAAGCGCTCAGGCAGACGCCTGAGCTATTCGAATCTACCGCCGCAGCTTCTCGCCATCGCACGCATGAGCGATGTGGAGGAATTGCTTGTGGAGGACAAGCAGTTGCCCCCACCCTAACCCTCCCCCGCTGCGCGGAGGAGGGGATAAGAGCCGATATCGCTTCTGTGCTCGTGGATATAACAACAATCCAGCGTGATTGTTTTGTCCCCTCCTCCGCGTAGCGGGGGAGGGTTAGGGTGGGGGCCGCCGCACCTTACTTCTCCGGCGTATGCTTATCCGTTCCAGAATCATCCAGAATATCTTCCAACGGTTGTTCCGGCGGATTGCCGTCGAAGATCATGTATTCGCGCCGCTGTATCCACACGCTGCGTAGCACCGAGTATTTGTCATACGCACTTTCGAGCGTGGCATCCGTGCCCAACAGTCGCGCGCGCGTGTCGACGACGGAGAACGCGCGCAGTCCCCATTCTTCTGCGGTGGTCACGTCGATGTAGTGAAGACCGTTGCTATAGAAATCGACGATCTTGGCGGGCCCATCACGCAATGTAGAAGGACCGAAGAAGGGCAGTACGAGGAAGGGTCCTGAAGGAACACCCCACACAGCCAACGTTTGGCCGAAATCCTCATTGTCGGCGGGCAATCCGACTCGTCCGGCAACGTCGAATAATCCCGCCACGCCGAACACCGTATTGACGACAAAGCGGCACGTATCCAATCCGGAGGCTTTCGGTTTACCTTGCAACAGTTGGTTCAGGATGGTGATGGGTTGTTCGGCATTGGTGAAGAAATTACCCACGCCTGTGCGAAACCAAGCTGGAGTGACTTTCTTGTAACCCGTCGCGACGGGCTTCAACGCGTAATGGTCCAACGTGTCGTTGAACGTGAACATCTTGCGGTTGAATTTCTCCCACGGATCTTTTTCCGTGGTGCGTCCCGGTGCAGTGGCGCAACCCACCAGTCCCACGAGCAGCAACGCGACGATCAGTCTGAGAACAAGCGTCAACGAATTGAAATTCTTGGCTACGCCCGGTGCAAACGCTCTCATGCAGTTCCTACGGTAAACGTGGTCGGCAGGCGGCTTGCAATTGTTAGCGCGCCCACTTCCAGCCCGGCCCCTTCATTGTTCGGCTCTACCAGGCGTGGGATGTTACCAGCTTACGTTGGAGATCCGTTCTCGATCTGCAGATGATTGCGTGCGCACTCGGCGGGGCAGGGCGCGTTGGATTTCTTCCAGCCGCGCCGTGAAGCGCGCTTTTTGTACTTGCGTCAGATTCGGTGTGTTGAGCGCCAGTTGCAATTGTCCGATGGCGAGCGGCAACTCGCCTCCCATGATGTGGTATTCGGACATGTAGTAGTAGGCGTCGGCCACATCACCCGCTGCATTGGCCGCTTGCGCAATTAAACGGGCCTGGTCCGGCGTGGGCTCTACCACGTTGAACAAATCGAGCAGTACTTGATGTGCGCGCTTCGGATCGCCCAAACGCATCAGCGCCTCTCCGTAATGAACCGTCAGCGGTACATTCCGTGGGAAAAGTTTGCGGGCTCGTTCGAACGTGGCGATTGCACCGCGCCCATCGCCTGCAAGCAGCTGCGCTTGTCCGAGCGCAGTGTGAAATTGCACGATTTGGCCGTTTCCGGCGCGCAGCTTAGAAAAAATATTGACGGCGTCCTTGGCTTGCCCAACCGCCATCAGAGCGAGTCCTTTGCCATAGAGATCCGTGACCGCCGTCTGCGAATCATCCTTAGTTCGAGACGCGTAGTATTCGCGCGGATCGCTGCCGGCGGGCGTGAGTAGCACGCGAAGGCGTTCGCGAACCAGCCCATAGCCAAAACTGTCCTGCGGCGTTGGCATTGCAGGCATCTGCGCAGCTCGCGCCTTTGCTTCTGCAATACGATCGGTCGTCACCGGATGGTCGAGCAAAATAGCGGGAATTTGCGATTCGTCCGGATGGCCGAGTTGGCGCTGCAATACTTCGAAGAATGCAGCCATGGCATTTGGATCGAAACCTGCCTGAGCCATCAACCCGATTCCCACTCTATCCGCTTCGGCTTCTTCGGAACGAGAGAAGCGAACTTGTTGTTCGACGGCTAACGTTTGTGCCGCTGCCACACCCGCCAACGCAGCGTCGCCGCCTGCGGCGGCTCCTAAGAGAATCGCTGCCAACATGGCCGCGGTCGAGATGATTCCATTGCGGCTTTGAGCGGTGACCGCGCGTGCAATGTGCCGCTGAGTTACGTGCGAGATTTCGTGCGCCAGCACGCCGGCCAATTCGCTTTCATCGTGTGTTTGCAGAATGAGACCTGAATTGACGCAGACGAACCCGCCAACCAGAGCGAAGGCATTGATCGTCGAGTCCTTCACCACGAGAAATTTGAACTGACGAGCGGCTTCCGGCGCCTGGCTCGAGAGTCGTAGGCCTATGGATTGCAGATATTCGGACACTTCGGGATCGTCCAGGATCTGTCCTTGATCGCGTAGACCTTGAATCATCATCCGGCCGATCCGGTATTCATCTGCAAGTGAAATAGTGGCCGTAGCCGGACTGCCGATTTCGGGCAAATCTTCCGGCCCTGCAGCATGCGCGGACCCCGCCGTAAACACGGCCAAGGCCAGACCAAGGGTAACGAACTGTTTCACGCACGACTCGCGGACTAGGGTTGACCCGCTTTTGGACAGGAGCCGGCGGGCGAGGTTCGCAAACCGGCTCTGCATCTCTAGAGAATCTCCGACGCGAAATCCGCGAGCCGCGAACGTTCGCCGCGCATGAGCGTGACGTGGCCCGAATGCTCCCAGCCCCGAAAACGATTCACGACGTAGGTGAGTCCTGAAGTCGTTTCGGACAGATACGGCGTATCGATCTGCGCAATGTTGCCCAAGCACACGAGCTTGGTGCCGGGACCGGCGCGCGTCACCACGGCTTTCATCTGCTTGGCCGTGAGATTCTGGGCTTCATCGATGATCAAGAAACGATTCAGAAACGTGCGCCCGCGCATGAAGTTGAGCGAGCGGATCTTGATGCGATTGCGCAGCAAATCATTGGTCGCGGCGCGCCCCCAGTTACCGCCTTCTTGGCTCTGTGTGAGCACTTCCAAGTTGTCCATGAGCGCGCCCATCCAGGGTTCCATTTTTTCTTCTTCGGTGCCGGGCAGGAAACCGATGTCCTCGCCCAATGGAATGGTCACGCGCGTCATGATGATTTCGCTGTAGCGATTGGTTTCGAGCGTTTGCGCGAGACCTGCCGCGAGCGTGAGCAGAGTCTTGCCCGTGCCGGCGGGGCCGAGCACAGTCACGAAGTCGATCTCCGGGTCGAGCAGCAGATTGAGCGCGAAATTCTGTTCGCGATTGCGTGAGGTGATACCCCAAACGTTGTGACGTTCACTGCGATAGTCGCGTGCAAGTTCGAGTACGGCGCCGTTCTCATCCAGCCGCCTCACGATGGCTTCGAACCCTTCGCTGTCCTTTTGATAGAGAAATTGATTCAGCTGCCAATCGCGCACCATGGGTCCTTGAACGCGATAGAAAGTGCGTGCTTGTTCCTGCCAGGAATGCATGTCCTTGCCGTGCCGGTCCCAGAAATCCGCGGGCAATTCCTGCATGCCGGTATAGAGCAGGTCCACGTCTTCGATGGTCTTGTCGTTGTAGTAGTCCTCGACGTGCACACCGAGGATCGTGGCTTTGATGCGCAAGTTGATGTCTTTGGACACCAGCGTGACGCGCACCGCCGGATGTTCTTTCTGCAGCGCGAGCGTTTGGCCGAGGATGGCGTTGTCTGCGCCATGTCCAGGCAAGCCCTCGGGCAGATCGCCATTGACTACTTTGGTCTGAAAGAACAATCGTCCGTGCGCACGGGCTTTGCCCGCGCCGTTCATCGGCACCGAGGCGGGAATCTCCAGGCCCTGATCGATTTGCGTCTTGCTCGCATTCGCCATCATCTCGTCGAGGAAACGACTGACTTGGCGCACATTGCGCGCCGCTTCGGAAACGCCTTTTTTACCGGCGTCGAGTTCTTCGAGCACGATCATCGGTATGTAGATGTCGTGCTCATCGAAACGGAAGATGGCCGTCGGGTCGTGCATCAGCACATTGGTGTCGAGCACGAAGATGCGCCGCTGCGCGGTCGCGGCCTTGGGAGCCTTGACGGGACTACGAGTGACTTTGAGCTCAGTGGTGTCGGCTTTTGGCATGATGAAAAGACAGATGGGCGGACGTGCGCCGCACGCACGATGCTGAAGAGGGAAGGGAAGCTCGGTTCGATCTCACAATTGCTTGGCGGCCAGGAGAACCTCCTGCGCGTGTTGCGGCACTTTGACTTTGCGCCACTCGCGGCGCAGGACGCCTTTGGCGTCGATCAGAAAAGTACTGCGCTCGATTCCCATGTAGGTCTTGCCGTACATACTTTTTTCCTTGAACACGTCATACAGCTTGCACACCTTTTGTGTTTCGTCCGCGAGTAGCTCGAATGGAAATTCGAACTTGCTCTTGAATTTTTCGTGCGCGGCGATCGAGTCGGCCGAAACGCCGATGATTTCCGTGCCACTCTTCTTGAAGGCCGCATAGAGATCGCGGAAGGCTTCGCCCTCCTTGGTGCATCCCGGCGTATTGTCGCGCGGGTAGAAGTAGATCACTAAATTCTTGCCGCGCGCGTCTTTGAGAGACCAGGTCTTGTTGCCCGTGGCGGGCAGAGAGAATTCCGGAGCCGGTGCGTCGATCGCGATTTTTTTCGGCATGGGCGCTGCTGGTTTCCTCAGGCTTTGAAGGGTTCGAGAATGGCATCGAGATTCAGATGGTCGCACAACTCCATGAATTCCTCTCGCAGGGCGGCCAAATGGATGCGGCTCGGAATGTGCACGATCATCTGCACGGCGAACATCGGCGCGCCAGTATGGGCGGCGGCGTAGCTGCGCGTGTTGACCTCGCCGATATCGATGCCGCGCGAGCTGAAGAATCCCGCTAAATTGAACACCACTCCCGGCTGGTCGAGACAGACGACATCTACGGAATAGGTGACCACGTCCGTGCGCGGCGCGCGCTCGTCGGTGCGCCGAATCGTGATGCTGACCCCGCCCGTATCGCTCAGCTTCTTGATCTCGGTTTCGAGTTTGGCAAGCGTGTGCCAATTCCCCGCCACCAGCAGCAACATGGCGAATTCGTTGCCGAACGCGCTCATGCGGCTTTCAAGAATATTGCCGCCGCAGTCGAGCACGACGCGGGTGAGGTCGTAGACCAAGCCGGTGCGATCGCTACCGATCGCGCTGATGACAATGAGCTGCTTCATTCACGTAAACCTAAAGCGCAAGAAGTGTACAGCCTGCTCCCCTGCGTGCAAAACGCGGCGACACGGCATGCCTCGCATCGCTTGCTGCCATCGTTGCCGCCCAGTAGCATCTCCGGTCTTTCCTCACGAATCCGATCCCTGACTTCGAACTCCCAGCTGCACCGCCGAGCGCAATGCTGGGTCGCAGTTTGCGACAAAGTTGGGAGGCGGGCACTGACAAAAAGGTGGACCCATGTTGAGCGGCAGTATGGTGGCGGTGGTGACTCCGATGAAGTCGGACGGAGCGGTGGACTTTGCCGCACTCGACCGTCTCGTCGAGTTCCACATCGCCAACGGCACCGATGCCATCGCGTCCGTAGGCACGACAGGCGAGTCCGCAACGCTCGATGTAGAAGAGCACCTTGAAACCATCAAACGCACGCTCAAGACGGCCGCAGGCCGCGTTCCGGTCATTGCCGGAACGGGTGCGAACTCGACGCGCGAAGCAGTCGAGCTCACGCGTCTGGCGCACGAAGCTGGCGTGCAAGGGTGCTTGCTCGTAACGCCTTACTACAATCGTCCGACGCAGGAGGGCTTGTACCGCCATTACAAAGCTATCGCCGAAGCCGTTCCAACCCAGATCATTCTTTACAACGTTCCTGGCCGCACGGCTTGCGACATGAAACCGGAGACGGTGCAGCGCTTGAGTGCCATTGACAACATCGTCGCCTTGAAGGAAGCGAGCGGTTCGCTCGACCGCAATCGCGAGTTGATAGAACGAGTGGGCGCCAAGCTGACGCTCCTGAGCGGTGACGATGATCTCGCCTGCGAGAGCATGTTGATCGGCTTCCAAGGCGTGATTTCCGTGACCGCCAATGTCGCGCCCAAGCTCATGCATGACATGTGCATTGCGGCTTTGGCGAAAGATCGGACGAGCGCGACGGCAATCGACGCGAAACTCCGTCCACTCCACAAATTGCTGTTCTGCGAACCCAACCCCATCCCCGTGAAATGGGCTCTCGCCCGCATGGGACTGATCGGGGATGGAATTCGCCTGCCGCTCACACCGTTGTCGGATGAGTTCAAGCCGCCGCTCCTCGACGCCCTGCGCGCCGCCGGAATTGCGTTTGCGTGAGCGGGTCGCGACAGGTAGGCTTGCGGCGCTTTTTCCGGAGAGGTGGCCGAGTGGTCGAAGGCGCTGGACTGGAATTCCAGTAACATCTTCACGGGTGTTCGTGGGTTCGAATCCCACCCTCTCCGCCAGAAAACTCGAAGAGCCCGCGATCAGCGGGCTCTTTGTTTTCGAGGACTCAGGCAGCTCGCAGCTCCGATCCTCATGAGCCTTGCGGCAATTCCAGTGTGAAATATACGGTCGCGCCTCGATCGGGCGCCCCTTCGGCCCAAATGCGGCCGCGGTGCAGATGGATGATTTTGGCCGCGATGGCAAGGCCGATGCCGACGCCAGGGAATTGTTTTTCCGTATGCAGCCGTTGCAGCGGCTTGCAGAGTTTTTCCCGCTGTTTGTTGTCGAAACCGACGCCGTTGTCTTTGATGAAGAATGCTTCGCCCTGGAGACCGAGTGTGATCGTTGCCTGAGCCTTGGGTCCGGTGAATTTCCATGCGTTCTCTATGAGAACGTCCAACAGCATATCCACTAGAAGACGATCGCCGTGCACAGGTAGTGAAGTAGGCGCATCGAGCACAATTACGCGAGCCGGTTCGTTGTCGCGCAGCTTGTCGAATCGCGCTTGTGCGAGTGTAACGAGGTCCAAGGGCTGGGGCTTGAGTGGCTCGCGTCCAACCCGCGACAACTTCAACAGGCCATCGAGTAGTCGCGTTAGGCGGATGTTTCCATCGCGAATCCGCTGCAAATAACGCTGCCGTGTCTCATCCAAGCCGGCAGGTTGTTCGAGCAAGAGATCGGTGAAACCGCCGATGGCCATGAGAGGTGCGCGCAGATCGTGTGAAATTGCATAGAGCACGCTTTCCAACTCTTGGTTTGCTGCGGCGAGTTGACGTTCCAGGTCGGCGATGCGCTGTGCAGGTGTCGTGTCGGAGTGCATGCTGTGCGAGCTACGCCTCGGGACATACCGGTTATCATTGTAATCTGCAGCGAATACTACCTGATCTATCTTCGAGTTCTTATGGCGAGACGAAAAGAGCGCAAGGCTTCGCAGTTCGAGCTCACGCAGCTCGGCAGGAGCGTTACGTTACCTGATTCACCGGCAACGGCGATTTTGGAGCGCGTCGCGAATCCGCACCCGGACAAACGCTACATAGCCCGATTTACGGCTCCGGAATTCACCTCACTGTGCCCGATTACGGGACAACCCGACTTCGCGCATTTGGTGATCGACTACGTGCCGCGGCGCTGGCTCGTGGAAAGTAAGTCGCTCAAACTTTACTTGGGATCGTTTCGCAATCACGGCGCTTTCCACGAAGACTGCACCGTGAGCATCGGCGCCAAGCTCGTCGAGCTTCTCAAACCCACGTGGCTGCGCATCGGCGGTTACTGGTATCCGCGCGGCGGATTGCCCATCGACGTCTTCTGGCAGACGGGAGCGCCGCCCAAGGATGTATGGATTCCGGATCAAGGCGTCGCGCCGTATCGGGGACGCGGCTAAAGCCGCTGTCAACCTGCTATAGTCCGCGGCCGTTTGAAAGTCAGTCAGCGCGCCCCGATCTGTTCAATGGCGGCCCGCGTCGGTTCCTCCGCGACGATGACCCGTAAACCCCGCCAGGCCCGGAAGGGAGCAACGGTAGCGGCGATATCGGGCGCCGGAGGGGTGCTGGCGCGGGCCGTCGCCATTTGGGTAGTTGGGGGTTGGGCGATCGGCCAGAATTGGGACGCGCTTCGACTTGCAGGAGCTCGGTGACGTCTCCATGATCCCCACCTCACGTTCGCTCTGACCAATCACCAAAAGCCCAACGCCCTTTCCTCATGAGCTATCTCGTCCTAGCGCGCAAATGGCGGCCTCGCAAGTTCACCGAAATGGTGGGGCAGGAGCATGTGTTGCGCGCGCTCGTGAATGCGCTCGATACAGGCCGTGTGCATCACGCCTTTTTATTCACGGGGACGCGCGGTGTGGGTAAGACCACCATTGCGCGCATTCTCGCCAAGTCGCTCAATTGCGAAACGGGTGTGACGTCCAATCCTTGCGGCGTATGTAGTGCGTGTCGGGAAATCGATGAGGGGCGGTTTGTCGATTTGCTGGAAGTGGACGCCGCGTCGCGTACCAAAGTGGACGACACGCGCGAATTGCTCGACAACGTTCAGTACGCGCCGGCCCGCGGTCGTTACAAGGTCTATCTCATCGACGAAGTCCACATGCTGTCGACGCACTCGTTCAATGCGTTGCTGAAGACGCTCGAAGAACCGCCGCCGCATGTGAAGTTCTTGCTTGCCACCACGGACCCGCAGAAGTTGCCGGTCACGGTGTTGTCGCGCTGTTTGCAGTTCAACTTGAAGCGACTGTCGATGTCGCTCATCACCCAGCGTATCGCCCATATCTTGGCGGCAGAGAACATCGAAAGTGAGCCCGAAGCGTTGCGCCTCATTGCGCGCTCGGCAGACGGCAGCATGCGCGATGCGCTCAGTTTGCTCGACCAAGTCATTGCCTTCGGCGGCGGTCGGTTGCGCGCGGAAGATACGCGCGAGATTCTGGGGACCATCGATCGCACGCAAGTGATGTCCATCGCTAAGGCGATCGCTGGCCGCGAGGCGAAGCAGTTGCTGGCGCACGTTCGCGAATTGGATGAGCACGTGCCCGATTACCGCGATGCTTTGGGCGAATTGGCGCAAGTGCTGCAACGAGTGGCGCTATTGCAAGCCATCCCCGATTTGCCGCTCGATGAAGCGGAAGACGCTGAAAGCCTGAGATTTCTGGCGCAGGCACTCACGCCCGAAGACACGCAACTCTGTTATCAGACAGCGATCATCGGAAGACGCGATCTGGATCTCGCGCCCGAGCCGCGCGCCGGCTTCGAAATGGTGTTGTTGCGTATGTTGGCGTTTCGGCCAGTCGAAAGCATCGCTGCTACGCCGAGTCCGCAGGCGGCCCGGGCATCGACCACGACTGCTCACGCTGCTCCTGTGGCGACGCAGTCGGCAAGGCCCGTGCAAGCAACCCAAGACGTTGCTCCTCGTCAGCAACCGCGCGAGATCGCAAACGACTGGCCCAAGATCGTCAAAGAACTCAACTTGCAAGGGCCTGTGAGTCAGCTCGCGGCGCATTGCGGTGCTTTCGTGCACCAAGGCGATCGCGTGCGCGTCGAGTTGGATGCTGCCGGCGAACCTTTTCTGCGTCCCGCGCTGGAAGAGAAATTACGCCACGCGTTGAGTCAGTATTTCGGCACGCAAATCCGGCTCGAGATCGCGATAGCGCACGGCACGATCGATACACCTGCGCGACGCCAGCACGCCGACTCCGAAGAAAAGCTGCAGGCGGCGCGGGTCGCGATCGAGAACGATCCCAACGTGCGTGCAATGCGCGACGTCTTCGGTGCGACGGTGCAACCGGATTCGATCCGTCCCGTTGAATAGGACTTAGAGGAGAGTTAGATGAAAGGCGGTATCGGCAATCTGATGAAACAAGCGCAACAACTGCAAGAGAGCATGCAGCGTGCGCAGGCGGAAATCGCTACTCTCGAAGTCACAGGCGAGTCGGGCGGCGGCATGGTGAAAGTAACGTTGAACGGTAAGCACGAAGCGAAGCGCGTGCAGATCGATCCGACGCTGCTGAGCGATGACAAGGACATGCTCGAAGATCTGGTCGCTGCCGCCATCAACGATGCTGCGCAGAGACTCGAACGCACCACGCAAGAAAAAATGTCGGGCTTGATGTCGGGAATGAAACTGCCGCCCGGCATGAAACTACCTTTTGGTTGAGCGTCACCGCGTTCTCTTTCATAGATGCTTTATCCCGCATCACTCACACGATTGATCGAGGCCCTGAGATGCTTGCCCGGCGTGGGCCCGAAGTCGGCCCAACGCATGGCCTTTCACTTGCTCGAACGCGACCGCAACGGCGCGAGTCTCTTGGGCGCAGCCATCGACGCCGCCGTTAAGAACGTGGGGCATTGTTCCCGTTGCCGCATGTTTGCCGAGCAAGATCTGTGTCCCATTTGTGCCGCACCGTCGCGTGATGCAGCGTTGCTATGCGTGGTCGAATCGCCTGCCGATGTGACTGCCATCGAACAATCAGGGGGCTATCGCGGTCGGTACTTCGTGCTGATGGGTCATCTGTCACCTCTCGACGGTATCGGTCCCGACGCATTAGGACTCGATCAGCTCGATCATCTCTTGGCCGAAGGCACCGTGAACGAAGTCATTCTCGCCACCAATCCCACCGTGGAAGGCGAAGCCACTGCGCATTTCATCGCCGAGATGGCGCAGCGACGTAATGTGAAACCTTCGCGCATCGCCCATGGCGTCCCTGTCGGCGGCGAATTGGAATATGTGGATGGTGGGACGTTAGCGCACGCGCTGGCGGGAAGAAGAGTGGTGGGGAGTTGAGATAGGGGCTCTTCTCCGCTCGTCCGAGCTTGTCGAAGGACCTCTTGAAATCAAGAATGCTTCGACAAGCTCAGCATGAGCGGGCGCCGATTCTGCAAGCCCTTACCTCGGTCTCTCCCAACTCGGCACAAGCTGCCGCATCAAGTTCATCAAACGTTTGTAGCTTTCGTAACGGCGCGTGGAGATGTCATTCGCTGCGACTGCGGCTTGCACCGTGCAGCCGGGTTCGCGCAGATGTAGACAATCATTGAATCTGCAATGCGGTGCGAATCGCATGATCTCCGGCCAGCCGCATTGCACTTGCGCTTCCGATATGGGCGCGGGCGCATAGTCGCGTACGCCGGGTGAGTCGATCAGATCGCCGCCGGAAGGAATGTGATGAAGCGCTGCGGACACTGTTGTATGCCGACCTTCGCCGCTTGCGGTGGAAAGGTCTTGCGTAGGTCGAGCGCTCTGCGGCACGAGGCTGTTGCTGAGCGTCGACTTGCCCACGCCCGATTGGCCGACCAGTAAGGTCACTTCATTTGCGAGCACGGTGCGCAAACTTTCCAAGCCGGCGCCCTGCAGTGCAGAGATGTTTAGAACTTGAAATCCTACGCGCGTGAAGTCTTCGATGCTGTTCTTGAAGTCGTCCGTAAAGGGCAGATCCGCTTTGTTGACGATGATCATCCCGCGCACGCCTGCGTAAGTGGCGCCTGCAAGATAACGATCGACGATGAAAGGATCGCAGACGGGCGCCGCGCTCATCATCACCGCGACCAGCGTTAGATTTGCCGCTAGCGGCTCGCTGTTGCCGCGTGTGTCGGTGCGCGAGAACAAACTACGGCGCGGAAGAAGTTCGACGACTTGCAACTCATCCGATTGCGGCGCCGACCTCACCTTGACTCGATCGCCGCAGACCACTTGTAAACGCTTGCCGAAGAGCGCCGCCGGCTTGCGTTCGAGCGATGTGTTTTCGACGACGACACGTCTGCCGAACGACTCGACGATCTTGGCTTCGAATTCGCTCACGCTGCGTCCGAATCAGCCGGCCGATCGAGCCAACCGTTCGAGATTGGCGATGCGCACGAGAGCGGGGGGATGCGAGTCGTAAAACGCAGAATGCAGCGCATCGGGAGTGAGCGTGGTGGCGTTGTCCTTATAAAGTTTGGTAAGCGCGACACCCAGCTCGTGCGCGTTACTGTGTTGCGAGGCGAATTCGTCTGCTTGGAATTCGTGGCGTCGCGACCACCACGCGCCGAGCGGCGTCAGAAAATAAGTGAACGGCGCGAGCGCCAGCATGAAAAGCAGCAACGCCGCATGCGGCGACGGATCTTGCACCCCGAGCGAAGTGTAGAACCCCGGCCACTTTGCCAGTACACCGAGTGCGGCAAAGGCGACGAAGCCCAGTACAAACGACAGCACTAATCGCTGGCGAACATGGTGCAGACTGTAATGTCCGAGCTCGTGCGCGAGCACGGCTTCGATCTCGTCGGGCGTCAATGTGCCGAGCAAAGTGTCGAAGAACACGATGCGCTTGTGGCGTCCAAGTCCGGTGAAATAAGCATTGCCGTGGCTGGAGCGCGTCGAACCGTCCATGACGAAAACGCCTTCCGAAGCGAAGCCGCAGCGGCTCAAGAGCGCGTTGATGCGTTCCGCCAGGGTCGCATCTTTGAGCGGTATGAATTTGTTGAACAACGGTGCGAAGAGGGCGGGCCACGCCCACGTCATGAGCAAGCTGAAGCCGAGCCAAAGGAGCCATGCATACATCCACCACGCAGTTCCGGCGCGCTCCATGAGAAATAGCACGATGAAAATCAGCGGCGTGCCAATGGCCAGTCCGAGCGCCCAGCTCTTGAGCAGATCCTTGCAATAAAGACTCAGGGTCATGCGGTTGAAGCCGAAGCGCGCTTCGATGCGGAACGTGCTCCAGAGCGAGAGCGGTAACCCGACGATGCTGGTGAGCGCGAACGTACTCAAGATCACAGCGGTGCCGCGCAGAGGTTGCGACCAGTCCAGGCGTCCCCAGAGGCTATCCAAATAGCTGATGCCGCCGCCCAATGTGAAGATGAGCAAGAGCAGTGCGTCGAGCGCAATGTCGAGGCGTCCCAAGCGGCCGCGCGCCACCGTGTAATCGGCCGCTTTGCGATGATCGTCGAGCGTAATCTGCGCCGCAAACGGCGCGGGAACTTGGTCGCGATGCGCGCTCACGTGCGAGCTTTGCCGCAGCGAGAGCAACCAACGTGTCGCGGTGCTTGCGAGGACAAAGCCAAGGAACAAATAGGACACGCTATTCATAGGATATTTCGATGGATGCGGCCAGCTTATCCGGCAAGGCCGTCGCGCTCAATTGCGGGCGCCGCGTAATTTACGGCATGACGAGCTATAACCGTAGTATTCTGCAGAGGCGCCTCGCGATGAACACAGAGTGTGAACCCGCTCGTGCCCTCTGGGCCCTGTTCGCTCAGGCGTTCTTCTCCACTTCGCAGCATTGCTAAAGGCAGGACCGTGGCAGTTCGCGACCCCGACCGTTTGATTTGGATCGACCTCGAAATGACGGGCTTGAACACTGAGACCGATCGCATCATCGAGATTGCAACCGTCGTCACCAGTAAGGACCTGGAAATTCTAGCGGAAGGGCCGGTGCTCGCGATTCATCAAACCGACACCGTGCTCGAAGCCATGGATGATTGGAACCGACGTCAGCACGGTGGCTCGGGCCTCGCCGAGCGGGTGCGCACCAGCAGGATCACCGCAGCGCAAGCGGAGCGCCGCACACTCGAATTTTTACAGGACTGGCTCGACCCCGGCGTTTCACCGATGTGCGGCAACAGTATTTGCCAAGACCGCCGCTTTCTCGCCCGCGAAATGCCGCAGCTCGAACGTTTCTTCCACTATCGCAATCTGGATGTGAGTACGTTGAAAGAACTGGCGCGGCGCTGGATGCCGAGCGTTCTCGCCAGCTTCCAAAAGACCTCGACCCATCTAGCGCTCGATGACATTCACGATTCGATTCGTGAGCTGGCGCACTACAGGCAGTATTTCTTGAAGACGGCGTCGTGAGACGCCGGTCTGCGATAAGCGTTACGCCTTGGTTCCCGCCAAGAACAACCAAGTCTCGATCACCGTGTCCGGATTGAGCGAGATGCTCTCGATGCCTTGATCCAAGAGCCAGCGGGCGAGTTCGGGATGATCCGAGGGTCCTTGGCCGCAGATGCCGACGTATTTGCCGGCCTTGCGGCACGCGCTGATGGCCATGGAGAGCAGCGCTTTCACGGCATCGTCGCGCTCGTCGAAATGTTTGGCGATGATGCCGGAGTCGCGATCCAGACCGAGCGTCAATTGGGTCATGTCGTTCGAGCCGATGGACATGCCGTCGAAGAATTGCAGGTATTTGTCGGCGAGCAGCGCGTTGGTCGGCAACTCGCACATCATGATGACCTTGAGCCCATTTTCGCCGCGCTTTAGGCCATTCGCCGTGAGCAGTTGCGTCACTTGCTCGGCTTCCTTCACGGTGCGTACGAAGGGCACCATGATCTGCACATTGGTGAGACCCATCTTGTCGCGCACGTATTTGAGCGCACGGCATTCGAGCTCGAAGCACGGACGGAACGACTCGTCGACATAGCGCGAAGCGCCGCGGAAGCCGAGCATCGGATTCTCTTCGTGCGGTTCGTATTGGCGGCCGCCGATCAGATTCGCGTATTCGTTCGATTTGAAATCCGATAGACGTACGATCACCGGCTCGGGCGCGAACGCCGCTGCAATCGTGCCGATGCCTTCGCACAGCTTCTGAATGTAGAACTCGACCGGATCGGTATAGCCCGCCATCTGGCGCTGAATGGTTTGTTTGAGCTCGGTCGACAGTTTGTCGAACTCGAGCAACGCCTTGGGATGCACGCCAATCATGCGGTTGATGATGAATTCGAGGCGGGCGAGACCGACGCCTTTGTTCGGAATGCTGGCGAAGTCGAGCGCGCGGTCGGGGTTGCCGACGTTCATCATGATCTTCAGTGGAATGGGCGGCAGCGAATCGAGTTGGATATTGCTCTGTTCGAATTGCAGCGCGCCCGAATACACGAAACCCGTGTCGCCTTCGGCGCACGAGACGGTCACTGCTTCGCCTTCTTTGATGGATTCAGTAGCGTTGCCGCAGCCGACGACGGCGGGGATGCCGAGCTCTCGCGCGATGATAGCGGCGTGACAGGTGCGACCGCCGCGATTGGTCACGATGGCGGATGCGCGCTTCATCACCGGTTCCCAATCGGGGTCGGTCATGTCGGCGACCAGCACGTCGCCGCTTTGTACTCGCATCATTTCTTTCACATCGTGAATGATGCGGGCGGGTCCGGCGCCAATGCGTTGACCGATGGAGCGTCCTGTAACGATGACCTTTGATTTCTCTTTGAGCGTGAATCGCTGAATCGTGCGGCCGGCGCGGCTCTGCACCGTCTCAGGGCGGGCTTGCAGAATATAGATCTCGCCGGTTTCGCCGTCCTTGCCCCACTCGATATCCATGGGACAGCCATAGTGCTGTTCGATGATCAGCGCTTGCTTGGAGAGCGTCAGAATGTCTGCGTCGTCGATCGAGAAACGAGCGCGATCTTCCGCGGCGACATCGATGGTGCGTACACGGTCGCCAGGCTTGCCGCTGCCGTACACCATCTTGATGGCTTTTGCACCGAGCGTGCGGCGTAGTACGGGCATATGGCCCGCGCGCAATGCAGGTTTATAGACATAGAACTCGTCCGGATTGACGGCGCCTTGGACTACCGTTTCTCCCAATCCATAAGACGCAGTGATGAAGACCACGTCGCGAAAGCCCGAGTCCGTATCGAGCGTGAACATGACGCCGCTGGAGCCCAGGTCGCTGCGCACCATGAACTGAATGCCCGCCGACAAGGCGACGACATCGTGCGCGAATCCTTGGTGCACGCGATAGGCGATGGCGCGATCGTTGAACAACGATGCGAACACCTCGTGCACGCACTTCAGCAATTGATCCTTGCCGCGAACGTTCAAGAATGTTTCTTGCTGGCCGGCGAAGGATGCGTCGGGAAGATCTTCTGCGGTGGCAGATGAGCGCACTGCCACGGCAATGTCGCGGCCTTGCGCCATGCGGTCGAAGGATTCGAGAATTTCGCGTTCCAGTTGCGCGGGGAACGGCGTCGAGAGAATCCATTGACGAATTTGCGCGCCCGTGGTCGTGAGCTTTTCCAAATCATCGACGTCCAGTGCGGCGAGCGCTTTGGAAATCTTCTCGGCGAGGCCGTCGTGTTTCAGGAAATCGCGATAGGCTTGTGCCGTGGTTGCATAGCCGCCGGGGACGCGCACACCGAGTTTCGCGAGGTGGCTGATCATTTCGCCCAGGGAAGAATTTTTTCCGCCGACGGTGTCGACGTCGTGTTTTCCCAGTTTTTCGAACGGAATCGTATAGGCGGTCAAGGCGCGTCCTCTTGATCTATGTACCTAGCCAGTGAAACACTGCGAATCGGTCTTGCGACCCAATAGTTCCAACTTTATAGAGAGTAGATGCTTGGCCTCAACGCGCCGCTTGCTTATGGCCGTCATCGCTCGATCGACACACAGGTGAGCAATGACGCAACGAACCGTATTTTTCGTTTCGGATCAGACGGGCGTAACTGCAGAAACCATGGGCCACAGCTTGCTGACGCAATTTGGCGGGCTGGCATTTCGGCAGGTGACTTTGCCATTTATCTCCACCGTTGACAAGGCGCAGGAGGCCGTTCGCAAGATCAATTCCACGGCCAGCACCGAAGGCATTCGGCCCATTGTTTTCAGCACGCTCGTGCAAGAAGAAATGCGCGAAATCGTCAAGCACGCCAACGGTCTGTTCCTCGATTTCTTTGACGCGTTTCTCGGACCTCTCGAGCGCGAACTGCAGGTGAAGTCCTCGCGCACCCAAGGCCGTGCGCACGGCATGACCGATCTCAGTGCCTACAGCCTGCGTATCGATGCGACCAATTTCGCGCTCGCCAATGACGACGCGCTGACTCGCAACTACGATCATGCGGACGTGATTCTGATCGGCGTCTCGCGCTCGGGCAAGACGCCCACCTGTCTCTACATGGCCTTGCAATACGGCATTTTCGCCGCGAATTATCCGCTTGCGGACGAGGAATTTGAAACCGGACGCCTGCCTAAATCGTTACTCGGTTATCGTCACAAACTCTACGGACTCACGATTGCGCCAGAGCGCTTACAACAAATCCGTCACGAACGCAGACCGGACAGCAAATACGCATCACCGCCCCAAGTGGCCTATGAATTGCGCGCGGCCGAGGCGCTGTTCCGGCAAAACGGCATTCCGAACATCGACACCACGGAATGTTCCATCGAAGAAATCGCGAGCCGCATCATCGAGAAGGCCGGGCTCGAGCGCCGCTTGCGTCCGTGAACTCCGTCGCAGCTTCGCCGGCGCCGCACCCGCTCGGCGTGGACGCGCGAATCGCTGTGTTATATTCGAGTTATGTTCATAGAGCAGCTCTCAGATCATCTCTGTCCCGTCTCTTGGCGCTCACGGCCGGGCAGTTTCGTGAGCCTCATGACTTTGTACGAGAGCAACTACATTCGTTTACTCGGCTTGGTGCCCGGCGTCGCTGCGCTCGAAGGGACGTTGCTTTCCGAAGTGCCGGGCGATTGCCCCTTGCATCTGCAAGTGATCGAGCATTGTCGCTATACCAGCACGGTTCGCTTGACGTATCTGTTCGAAGAAGAGGCGGGCGTGCTCGCAGATCCGGATTTGCAGGTGCGCGTTTATCACGACGCCAAGCTTGCCGAAGTACTGCAATGCGCGCGTTGGCATCGTCACGCCATGCTGAATATGTTGCACTCGCAATTGGCTCGCGACTTGGGCGATCGCTGGTTGCGCAACATCATGTTGAATAAGTGGCTGGACTACTGCGTCGAGCGCGGCCATCGTTTCGCGCGGCGCGCTTCCTAACGTCGCGCTTCGCTATCCCCAGGTATGGGCGCTTCCGACTGGATTGCCAAGCTGAGGGGCCAATGGGGCGGCACGAACAATGCCGTCGAAGACGAACGTCTACTGCAGCTCTATTGGAATCGCGCGGAACTCAAGAAGGAGTTCTTGGGGCTACAGTCCGAGCGTTACGAACTGTTGGAGAAGATCAAAAAGCACGACGCGGCAACTCAGCGCGCCAAAGAGCAGCAAGAGCAACTGGAAGAACATCTCGGCGATCCGGAGACGGGGCCGCCAGCGCTCGCGTATTTCCAATTGCGCGCACTCTGGAAACTGTGCGCCCAGAAACAGAATAGATTCGCTCAGGATTTACGACGCCAACAGGAAGATCGCGAGCGGCGGCGTCTGCTGCTCGAATTCGATCAGAGTCAACACGCGCGCATTGCCGAAGTCGATCGCAAGTTGCTCGATGCGCAGTCCGCAGCCGATACACTCGAAGCGCAGATGCAATTACTCAGCCGGAAGTTCGCATCACTCAAGGGATTCTGGCACTACTTCCGACGCCGTAAACTGCAAGAAGAAATCAATGCACTGAAAGCTCGGTGGGAGGTCGCCGCGACCGAAGTGACGGACTTGAAAGACGAACGTGCAGCGATCGAGGCCACCGAGCCGCCCCCGTTTCCGGGATTGTCGGTAGAGGGGCGCAGACTCGTGAACACTGCCATCATCGGCTATGCGCGTTATCTGTTGGATTCGCTTCTGCCGAATGGCTTGGCGTTGTTTGCAAAAGAAGCAACGGTCAAACGTGTCTACGACGTACGTTACGGATCACGCGAGGCGTGCGTGCGGCTCATGTCGCAGGTGAAAACGGCGCTTATGGTCCTGGAAGGGGACGACGATCAGACTGCGATGAAGACCACCATCGACCAAATCCGTGCCTCATCGTCATATCGCAACGATGTGGATACCGTGCCGTTAGCCGACTCGATTGGCGTAGCGCCCGTGCCAGCCCAATTTGCCAACGACCTGGACTCACTGGGCCGCAACGGTATCAACGTACTCATCGACGACTATTGGGATGTCTGCGGCACAGTAGTGCAGTGAACGCTGCCCCCGCCCTAACCCTCCCCCGCGAGGCGGGGGGAGGGGATGAGGAGCAGCCTGCTTAGATAATCTTCAATCCGCTCGCGACTTGGCCGACGTCTCCGAGCGCTTCGCGAGATACTGCGTATTCCACACATCCAGATCGGCTGCGATTTGTGTCGTCTCGCTCAGAATCGCATCGGGCATATCCGCCGCTACGATTTCCGAAGCGGCTTTGAGCGCCTTCATGCCGAGCGCTTGGCGGCGCAGATTCTCTCGCGCCAACCGGTCTTGCTCCTGCTGCTCGCGTTCTGCGATGCGCTTTTTCAGATTGAGCGATACGACTTTATCGTTACGAGCGCGTTCGAACGCGCTGATGTCTTTCAGCAGGAATTGGAAATCGGGATCGGTGGCAATGCGTTGCTCATGCTCGTGCTCAAGCGTGTCCACGGATTGCTTGAGCGTGCTTTCACGCTCGAACTGCACGGGACGGATGCGATCCCAGGGCAGCGCGCTGTCGCGCGTACTTTCGCCGATTTCCTGAGCGTCGATGGCAGACGGCAGCACGATGTCGGGCTGCACGCCGCGATTTTGTGTGCTCTCACCAGTGACGCGATAGTACTTGCCGATGGTGACAGTGAGCTGGCCGAATCCTGGGTCCTGACCCACTGCGTAACGATCGAGCGGATAGAGATTTTGCACCGACCCTTTGCCGTAGGTTTGTTGGCCGACGATGAGCCCGCGGCCGTAGTCTTGAATCGCAGCCGCGAATATCTCCGATGCCGAGGCGCTGAAGCGATCCACTAGCACGATCATCGGACCGTCCCAGGCAATTTTGGGTTCCGGATCGTCGAGTACTTCGACGCGGCCGCCCGTTTCGCGCAGCTGCACTACGGGACCTGAGGGAATGAAGAGTCCGGAGAGGCCGGTCGCCTCTGACAAATGGCCGCCGCCGTTGCCACGCAGGTCCATGACCAGACCTTCCACGCCTGCAGCCTTCAGTTCATTGATCAGCTTGCGCACATCGCGTGTGGTGCTGCGATAGTCCTTGTCGCCCGCCGTGCGCGCATCGTAATCCTGGTAAAAACTCGGCACGGTGATGACGCCGATCAGGACATCGCGGTCACCGCGATGAACCTTGCGAATGTCCTTCTTCGCAGCTTGCGCTTCGAGCGTCACTTTGTTGCGCGCGAGCGTGATGGTTTTTTCTTGGCCGCCGGGTGCCGCGCCGGACGGCAGGATCTGCAGGCGCACCGTCGTGCCCACCTTGCCGCGAATGAGCTGCACCACATCGTCCAAGCGCCAGCCGACGACGTCGACCACTTTGCCCGTCTTACCTTCACCCACGCCGACGATGCGGTCGTTCGTATTCAACTGTCCGCTGATCGCTGCCGGACCGCCGGGCAACACATTGAGCACCGTCACGTAGTCGTCCACGAGCTGCAGAGATGCGCCGATGCCCTCGTACGAGAGGCTCATTTGAATGCGGTATTCCTCGGAATTGCGTGGCGAGAAGTAGCTCGAATGCGGATCGAAGACGTGCGCGAACGCATTCATGAAGACTTCGAAAATGTCGTCGCTCGTGACCTGATCGGTGCGTTTGAGCACGCGCTCGTAGCGCTTGCTCAGGATGTCACGGCTTTCTTGCCAAGTCTTACCGGCTTGCAGTAACGACAGCGCATCGTTCTTGATTCGCTTGCGCCATATTTCGTTGAGTTCCTGCGTCGAGGCGACCCAAGGGGCTTTGGTGCGGTCGTATTCGAAGTACTCGTCCGCCGTGAAGTCCGGTTCGGTCTTCAACAGATCGAGCGCATACGCAATGCGCTCGCGGTTGCGGGTTTGAAAGCGATTGAAAATGAAAAAGACCGGATCGAGGGTACCGTTCAGGACGGCGTCGTCGAGCTGATAGCGAAAGCGTTCGAAGTCCGCGATATCGCTCGCGAGGAAATAGCTGTGGGTTCCGTCGAGCGCTTCTACATAGCGGTCGAGGAGAAGCGAGGAGACCGGATCGTTGATGGGCGTCTGTCTGTAGTGCGAACGCTCGATCACTGTGCTCACGAGCTTGCTTACGCGTCGTTCGCGATCGGTAGGCGTGAGTTCGGTGGATGTGGCGGTGGCATTCGCCGGTTGCACGGGACTGCGAGTCGTACCCGACAAAAACACGCACAGCGCGAGCAAAGACACGGTCGCAAGCAACGCCGGAATGCGCGTGCGACGCGTGGGAGAGGTCTGAGTCCTCGACGGATCCGCCTGATACACTCAATTACTCCTGAACATCGAATTGTGGGCTCGAAGCTGTGGGTGACCTTACAACCGAGCCGAGGTACTTGCAGCCGCTGCTGACATAGGGACGATGGGAGACAATTAAAGATCTCCTACTCCCAAGGCTAGAGACGCTTCTCGTGGATATCAAGTTTCGGAAGGGTGGAGGTTTGTAAGCGTGCGTCCAATCGCAGTCATCACCGCGCTGGTGCTGGGATCTGCCGCGGCGATCAGTTTCGGACTGATCACGTCGCTGATCGTCTTTCTGGTGCTCCAGGGAAGACATCCGCAGTTTGCCGCGGAATTGCATCCCCTGGCTATCAGCAGTTTGCTGTTCGTGGTTCTAACCGCGGTATCGGGTGTGGCGCTCTACGGCACGCTCAAGCACCTTAGGTGGCGATTGCTGGCTCAGCTCGCCATGTGGGTCGTGGTGGTCGGGGTGGGCTTTCTCAGCTGGCCGCGATGAATCGCGGTTGCAAGGCCATTAGCGGCGCACGACGCGTTCCCACGCGTTCGCGGGTTTAAATGAACCGCTGTTGTACGGATCGAAGCCTTGCCTGCGATTCGGTGCATCGTCGACCAAGCTCAAGCCCGGTCGCGCGTCGTCTGCACTTCGCGATGCTGCCGTCTTACGAGCTTCTCTCACCGGTCGATGAGTCGATTTACCACTGCTGCGCCGAAACAACTTGTCCAACCACGATGCCATCGATGTCTTCCCGTTAAGTAAGACCAGTCCGTCCAAATCCAAATCTTTCTAATTGTGTGAAGAGCTTACACTTGGTCGCCGGGTCGCGACGGGAACTCTTTTGGAATCTGTGACTGAGGTCACGGCATAGCAGCCGTCGCGCGGACGTTTCCGCGTCTTAACTCACCTTGGGTTCCTTGCGTACTCGTTCGCGCACGGGCTCTGGCTCGTCATCGGCGTCTTCGTCCGCAGCTGCACGGCCTGAAAAGAGTAAGCGCAGGAGCAGTAGCAGGACGTAGGGGCCGATCACTAACGTCCAGGCGATTACGGATCCACCGGCAAGATCGGCGAACAAGTTACCGTAGAAGGAGCCGAGACGATGAGCTCCCCCCGCGTAGGTTCCGATCACGGTGTTGCCGACCGCAAATATCAGAGCGGGTAAGGCCACAACGCCCAATACCAATCCCACACCTGCAAGAATCAGTTGGGTGCGCAAAGGGTGGGCTGAACGCGCTCGATCTCGGGCCATGGTTTCAATACTGCAATGGGCAATACGGCAATGGGCGGCTGTCGTTGGCGGGATTTCGGGGCGGCATCTTGGCGGCTCCCTGAAAGAGCTGCAAGCGTCCGCTTCCGTTTAGGGGTGCCAATCGTCGATCATGCCTGCTGGCGTACAACAGAGTCTTACGAATGACTGTTTCTTCCGTTACTCATCCCAAGACGTTGCGCACGGCGGTGATCGGTGTCGGCTACCTAGGCCGTTTCCACGCGCAAAAGTATCGGGCTTTGCCCGGTTCTCAGCTGGTGGCGGTCGTCGATGCCCATGAAGCGACTGCGCGGAAGGTGGGCGAAGAACTCGGCGTTCCGGGCATTACCGATCATCGCGAGCTGCTCGATCGTGTGGATGCCGTGAGCATCGCCGTGCCCACGCCGTTGCATCACGCGGTGGCAAGCGATTTCCTGAGCAGAGGCGTTCACGTCCTGGTGGAAAAACCGATTACCGTCACAGCAGCCGAAGCAACATCGCTCATCGAACTGGCCAAGCAACATCGTTGCGTGCTGCAGGTCGGACACCTCGAGCGATTCAATCCGGCAATCGTCGCGGCGGCCAAGACCCTGACGCGTCCGAGATTCGTGGAGTCGCATCGACTCGCGCCGTTCAAACAACGCGGCACCGACGTGAGTGTCGTGCTCGATCTCATGATCCACGACATCGATCTCATCCAAGAACTGGTGAATGCACCCATCGCGAGCATCGACGCGGTCGGGGCGTCGGTGTTCTCGAACGAATTGGATATCGTGAATGCGCGCATTCGCTTCGCCGATGGCTGCGTCGCGAACACCACGGCGAGCCGCGTGAGCCTCAAACAAGAACGCAAGCTCAGGATCTTTCAGGACGACGCCTATCTATCCATCGATTTGCAGCAAAAAATTCTCACCGTGGTTCGCAAGCAGGATCAGCCGCCGCCCGATGCATTGGCGCCGGTCAGCATTCAAGAGCAAACCTTCGAGCAAAGCGATGCGCTGAACGAGGAGATCATCGCTTTCTTGGCCGCTATCCGCGATGGAACCCCGCCCGTCGTCAGCGGCGAGGACGGTTTGCGAGCGCTCGAAACCGCGATACAGATTTCGACCTTGGTCAACAATGGCAGCGCCGCCCGTTGAAAAATTCCACTCCCACCCTATGTCTGCGCACATCGCGGATGTGATCCGCAACATGTGATCAACAACATAGTGGAGGAATGGCCATGAGCGCTGTTCGATATGAACCTTGGAATGCTTTGCATCAACTGCATCATCAGATCAACCGCATTTTCGACAATCAGCTCGACAACGAAGCCGGCACCAGCTCGGCAGCGACGGCTGATTGGGTGCCGCCCGCCGATATCGAGGAGTACGCCGATCGTTTCGTGCTGAAGCTCGATGTGCCCGGCATCAACGTGAGCGCAATCGACATCACTTTGGATCGCGGCGTACTGTCCATCAGCGGTCAGCGTGAGCAAGAGGCGGTCGCGAAAGATGTGGAACGGCGGCGCGTAGAGCGCGTGCACGGCCGCTTCCATCGACGCTTTACGTTGCCTGACACGGTCGATGCCACCAACGTGCGTGCAAGCGGACGCAACGGTATTCTCGAAGTTGTGATTCCGAAGCAGCCGAAAGCACAACCGCGGCGCATCGAAGTCACCGCGTCTTAATGCAATCTGTTTTCCGAGCCGCGATGGTCACCGCCATCGCGGCTCCTCATTGCGTTGCGTTTCGATGCAATAAATTTCGACCTTGTTGCACTCTTGTCCTTTCTGCATAGTGCGCGTCTCGCGAAAACCGGAGCCACGCACTGCATGCAATCGATCGAAGCCAGACTCGCCACGGAATTGAACGTCAAACTGCTGCAAGTTTCCGCAGCAGTGGCATTGCTCGATGAAGGCGCAACCGTGCCATTCATCGCACGGTATCGAAAAGAAGCAACGGGCGGACTCGACGATACGCAACTCAGAACGCTCGCCGAGCGATTGATTTATCTGCGCGAGCTCGAAGAGCGGCGTACGGCAATTCTCACCAGCATCGAGCAACAAGGAAAACTCACACCGGAGTTGCGCGCCCTCATCGAGAATGCCGCAACCAAGCAATTGCTGGAAGATTTGTACTTGCCGTACAAACCCAAGCGGCGCACCAAAGCGCAAATTGCGCGTGAAGCGGGCCTCGATGTGCTCGCACATAACTTGCTAGAGGATCCGCAACTCGTACCCGAAACAGAAGCGGCGAAATATCTCAAGCCCGCATTCAAAACAGAGAACGGCGACAATCCGGGCGTACCCGACGTGAAGGCGGCGCTCGAAGGCGCACGCCAGGTATTGATGGAAGAATTCGCCGAGAACGCGCCGTTGCTGGGTTCCATCCGAACGTACCTGCAGGACAACGGCGTGGTCGTGGCGAAAGTCGCGGAAAGTAAAGCGGAGGAGGGCGCAAAGTTTCGCGACTACTTCGATTACAACGAACCGCTGCGCGCTATTCCTTCCCATCGCGCGCTCGCACTCTTTCGCGGGCGCAAAGAAGAAATCCTGCGGCTCGGGTTGCAACTGCCGGAAGACTTACAAGCCGAAGCGACGCCGGCGCGCGATCCGAAGTCCGCGCCGCTCAATGCTTGCGAACGCAAAATTGCAGCGCAGTTCGAAGTCGCCGATCGCGGACGTGCCGCAGATGCTTGGTTGATCCAAGTCGTGCGCTGGACCTGGCAGATCAAAATTTCTTTGCAGCTCGAAGCGGAACTGTTCACGCAACTTCGCGAGCAAGCAGAAGAGGAAGCCATTCGCGTGTTCGCGCGCAATTTGCACGATCTGTTGCTCGCGGCGCCTGCGGGTCCGCGTGCCACCATGGGGTTGGATCCGGGCATACGCACGGGAGTCAAGGTTGCGGTTGTCGATGCGACCGGCAAGTTGCTCGATACGGCGACCGTATTTCCGCACGCACCGCGTAATGATTGGAACGGTGCCTTGCACACGCTCGCGACCTTGGTGCGTAAACACAAAGTAGATCTGATCAGCATCGGCAACGGCACCGCGTCCCGCGAAACCGACAAGCTCGCGGCAGATCTCATCAAGGGACTACAGGATGCGAGATTGACCAAAGTGGTGGTCTCCGAAGCAGGTGCATCGGTGTACTCTGCTTCGGAA